>Ga0208547_1000018_pt1 | contig 72181 bp, 71 predicted proteins | sample DEB08_DNA_5_FD_185501 | JGI IMG/M metagenome (GOLD analysis project Ga0208547, IMG submission 185501) | Aqueous microbial communities from the Delaware River and Bay under freshwater to marine salinity gradient to study organic matter... | ecosystem: Environmental > Aquatic > Marine > Coastal ...
TCCGAGTTCCTACAGATTTTATTAAAGCTGTAGAAGAAGATGGAGACTGGGACTTAGTCGCAAGAACAGATGGTTCTGTCATTAGAAGCGTTAAAGCAAGAGACCTTTGGAATAAAATTGCAGATGCCGCCTGGAAATGTGCAGATCCTGGTGTCCAGTATGACACCACCATAAATGAATGGCACACTTCCCCAGAAGGTGGGCGTATTCGCGCATCTAATCCTTGTTCAGAGTATTTATTCTTAGATAACACAGCTTGTAACTTAGCAAGCCTCAACCTTGTTAAATTTTACAATGATGAGACACAGGTTTTTGATATTGCATCATACAAGCATGCCTTAAGAATTTGGACAATTGTTCTTGAAATTTCAGTTGAAATGGCTCAGTTCCCTTCAAAAGAAATTGCACAAGGATCTTACGATTACAGAACTTTAGGACTTGGTTATGCAAACCTTGGATCATTATTAATGAGAAAAGGTATTGCTTATGACTCTGACCTTGGAAGGGCAATTGCAGGCGCTTTAACAGCAATGCTCACTGGAGAAGCTTACAAAGCTTCTGCTGAAATGGCTGGAATTGTTGGTCCATTCCCTAAATATGATGAAAATAGTGAAAATATGCTCAGGGTTATGAACAATCACAGAAAAGCTGCCTATGATACAAACGATTATGAAGGTTTAAGCCATGACCTTATTGCAATAAACCAGGAGTTGTGTCCTGAAGACTTATTGGAAGCAGCACAGCTATCTTGGGATGAGGCTGTAGAACTTGGAACCAAGAATGGTTATAGAAATGCTCAAGCAACAGTGCTAGCTCCAACCGGTACTATTGGTCTCTTAATGGACTGTGATACTACAGGAGTTGAGCCAGACTTTGCGTTAATGAAGTTTAAAAAACTTGCTGGTGGTGGTTACATGAAGATTGCAAACCAATCTATAGGTCCTGCACTGCAAGCACTTGGATATGAAGATAGTCAAGTAAATGAAATCATTCAATATGTCATTGGTTCCATGTCTCTTGAAAACTCTCCATATGTAAACAAACAATCACTTATGGACAAAGGACTTTCAGAAAATGATATTGAAAAAATTGAAAACGCTCTTCCAGGAGCTTTTGAAATTCAACACGCTTTCAATGTATTTGTACTTGGAGAAGATACTTTGAAAAATCTTGGAATTAAGGAAGAGGAGTATACTTCTTTTGACTTCAATCTCTTAGAAAAATTAGGATTTTCTAGAAATGAAATAGCTCAAGCAAATCTTGATATTTGTGGAACACAGAAAATTGAAGGAGCTCCCCATTTACAAGAGGAACATCTTGAAGTATTTGACTGTGCAAACAAGTGTGGCAAAGATGGCGAGAGATTCATTCACTATATGGGCCATGTAAGAATGATGGCTGCAGCTCAACCTTTCATTTCAGGAGCAATTTCTAAAACAGTGAATATGCCTAATGAGGCAACTGTTCAAGATATTGAAGACTGTTATTTTGAATCTGCAAAAATCGGAGTAAAAGCCATAGCTATTTATAGAGATGGATCAAAAGCTTCACAACCACTTTCAGCATCTTCAGATGAAGGAAATTCTGACGAAAGTGACCCTGAAATTAATAAGATTCTTGAAGAAGAGGCAATGCTTGTTCAAGGAAACTTTGCTCCTGGCACAAGCCCGACAAGAGCTTATGCAGGGGTGAATAGACCAAGATTCTTGCTCCCAGAGAGAAGAGAAGGTTGGACACAAGAAGCGAGAGTTGCTGGACATAAGGTGTATTTGAGAACCGGTGAATACCCTGATGGAACATTGGGAGAAGTCTTTATTGATATAGCTAAAGAAGGAGCAACTCTTAAAGGAGTGCTTGGATGCTTTGCCATAGCTGTGTCAAAAGGCCTTCAATATGGAGTTCCACTAGAAGAGTTTGTAGATACATTTACTTTCCAGACATTTGAACCAAGAGGTATGGTTGAAGGACATGAAAATATTAAAATGAGTAATTCAATCATAGACTATGTTTTTAGAGCTCTTGGTCTTGAGTATTTAGATAGAACAGATATTGTTCAGGTTCCACCAAAAGATAAACAACCAGCAGAACCTGTAGCTGTTGAAGAGAAACCACAACCAACAGCATCTGTGCAATCAGCAGAACCTGTAGCTGTTGAAGAGAAACCACAACCAACAGCATCTGTGCAATCAGCAGAACCTGTAGCTGTTGAACAAGCTGAAAATTCAGTTGCTACTGTACAAGAGGTGCTTGGAGATATGATGGGAGATGCACCTGCTTGTCCCGACTGTGGTCATATAACTATTAGAAACGGTTCATGCTACAAATGTTTGAACTGTGGTAATTCTTTGGGGTGTAGCTAAGAATTTAAATTAATCTCAGCAACAACACTAGACGCTACAAATTTTTGCTTGGCTTTGGATAGGTGTTTTCCAAGAGGAATGTAAAATCCCTGTTTTCCTAAGTACTCAGAGTTAGGTAGTTTATATCTCTTTTTAAACATTGATTTATAAGCTGGTTGATCATGTAGTGGCCAAAAAAATGGTCTGGTCTCTATACCTTTTAAATACAGAGCATCCATTATCTTATCTCTATTGAAAGAATCGTTTAAAACTATGCCGTAAACCCAATAATGATTTTTTATATTGTCATGTTCAACAACTGGTATTTTAAAGTGTTTTTCATACCCAGAAAATAATACGTTGTAATAACTTGCCTGATTAATTTTGTGTTGAATAGTTGAGTCTATGTTCTTTAAGCTTTGAATGCCAAAAGCCGCTTGAAGTCCTCCCATTCTATAGTTCCAATAAAAATTATTATGTTGGAATCTTTTGTTAGAAACAAAATCTAAATTTTTCATTTGGTGAAGTCTTTGAAAATAAGAATCATTGTTAGTAAGTACCGCCCCTCCCTCTCCAGTCGTAACATGCTTATTTGCATAAAAACTTAAAGTAGATATGTCACCAAAAGATCCACACTTCTTACCACGAATTATCTGCCCATGTGCCTCTGCAGAGTCCTCAATAAGAACTATGCCTTTATTTCGACAAAACTCACTTATTAATTCTGCTTCAGCAGTTAATCCATAAGTATGCACCATGAGAACTGCTTTTGTTTTTTCTGTAATAACTTCCATTAAATTAGTTAAGTTCATATTCCAAGTATTGATATCAACATCACAAAACACAGGAGTAGCTCCCGAGCGAACAACAGCAGATAAGCATGAAATTATAGTAAATGATGGAACTACAACCTCATCTTCTTCTTTGAAATCAATACAATTTAAGGCTAGGTCTAATGCTGAACTTCCGTTCGATACAGAAACGCAAAAATTTCTATCAAAATACATAGAAATTTTTTTCTCAAATTCTTTAACAACAGTTGAAGAACCCGACAATTGTTTGTCTTTTAAAGCTTTATATATTTGGTAGTAATGCCTTAAGGATACCTCAGGTTCAAATACGCTGATCATTAAAAATGCTCTTTATCCTTTGATTCATCATATGGGCCTTGCTTGAATTCAAGAAACTTTGTATTCTGTAGAGTTTTTATACCGTGTCCACCACTAATTAGCAATATCGCATCCCCTGAATTTAAAATCACTTCATTGATTTTTTCGAGTTCTAAATCATATATGTTGACCTGTAATTTACCATCTATTACCACTAATCCTTCGTAAGTAAATTGTGTACTTCTTACTTGTGGTTGATGAATATGTTTTTTAATTTCTTCATCCTTTTCTAGCTGAAAACTACCAAACTGCATCTCATCTTCATTGTTGGTATAAAATGTTTTTCCATTTTCAAACTCGGAACTTCTATGGACTATTGCCAGTAAATTGTTATTTTTATCTAATATTTTTGACATTTTTATCTTTTTAATGCTGCTTTGATATATGGTACTGATAATTTTAAAAGAAATAGATAATTAGTGCTCGTTTTTGAATAACCAGTAAGTCTTGGTTTGCAAAAATATGGAATTTCTACAGTATTGATATTTTTTAAATTTAAATCCTTCATCAAGTAAATAAAATACTCACCATATATTGCATTTAAAAATACTTCTTTATTCAAAAAGTATTCTCTTTTACCAATAATAAATCCACTTGTTAGATCTTTTATGCCAATATTTAATAAACTACCTATAAATTTATTGAAATACTTTGAAAGTAATATTGCTAGGATAGAATCTTCAGAATTTGATATTTTTTTTATGTAATTAAATATGTTTCGTCTTCCTTCTTCATCCTGGCCTTTGTAGCCTCCTCCTTGGATAAACCTTGATCCGACAAAAACACTTTCGGGCTTTTTATTTACTTCAATAATTAATTTTTTCACAGAACTTGCATCCATAGAGCCGTCTGCATCTAGCCACATCACATATTCAGATATTGAATTCTTTATTCCATAAAATATAGATTTCGGTAATGATTTTTGATCATCCCGCAGCAAAAGTTTTACATTTTTATCAATTAAATTATATTGTTCTATAAATTGATGTGTACCATCTTCAGAACCATCATCGACAATTAATATTTCATATTTTTCAATTTTCAAAGAAACTAACTTCTCTAATATTGAAGGAATTAGGATTTCAAGGTTTTCTTTTTCATTTAATGTAGGTAAAACAATTGAAAGACTATCAATAGGGTTTTTCATATTTATAGTTTAAATAGTTAATTGAAAATCATATAAAATTTAATTTTTTATTTCAATTAATAAAATGAATCCAAAATAATTTGAAAAATATTTTTCAATTAATTTCTCAATTTTTAGACCTAGATTATGACTAAAAATAGAGAAGAATATACCAAAATTAACAATCTTTTTTACTTCTATATCTTCAAAATCAGATCTCTTAAGAATATTGGTAATTTTATTTTTTGTAAATTTACTTACAGTCACTTCTGAATAGTTATTTACTCCAAAAATGATTGATAATTTTTGAATAGCCTTAAACATAAGAGAGTAATTGGGAGTAGTTAATACTATCTTTCCATTTTTATCTAGTAACTCTCTTAATTGTTTTAAAATGACTAAAAACTCATTAACTGTTAAGAACTCTATTAATCCTAAGACGGTAATTGTTTCAAATTTTTCTTCTGTATTTAAATTGTTAAATTCTTCAACCGAAAAAAAATTTTTATCTTTGAACTTACTTCTAGCATAATTTACTTGTTCAAGTGCTATATCAACACCTGTAGCTTTACTCTGTAAATACCTGCCGATAAATGTTCCTGATCCACAAGCAAAATCTAAATTATTTGATGAGTTATTAATTAAATCTAATACTTTTTTATATGTGCAATTATGCCAATTTGACTGAAGTCCCTTATTTTTTTCAAGACCAAATTGTATTATTTTGTCGTAATATCCAGGTTCAATGTCTTGGTGCCAAAATGATTTATTCATATTCATAATTTTTATCAAACTTAGTATATTTGATTATAATTTCAATACGATATGTATGACTTAGTAATAATTGGAGCTGGGCCTGCAGGGCTTACTGCAGCATATGAACTTTTAAATTCTGGTAAAAATGTTTTAGTTTTGGATAAAAAAAATCAAGTTGGTGGACTTGCAGAAACAAAAGTTTTTGGCAAATATAGGTATGATATAGGTCCACATAGATTCTTTACTAAAAATAAAGAAGTCTACGATCTTTTTCTTGAAATACTTGGTGAAGATGCGGTTGAAGTAAATAGAAAAACTCGAATTCTTTTTAAAAATAGTTATTTCGATTATCCTTTAACTCCTATTAATGCTTTATTTGGGCTGGGTGTAATTGAATCAATACTGACTGGTTTCTCATATGTTTTTGCAAGAATTAAAAGTTATTTAAAGTTTTCAAAAATCGATAATTTTGAAGACTGGGTTGTTGACAGGTTTGGTAAGAAACTTTTCAAAAATTTTTTCAAAAACTATACAGAAAAAGTTTGGGGTATAGATTGTTCTGAAATTGGTTCAGATTGGGCGGCACAAAGAATAAAAGGGCTTAGTTTGTCTACTGCCATAAAATTTGCTCTATTTCCTAACAGTAAAAAAAGGCCAAAAACTTTGGTTGATAAATTTTATTACCCGAAGCTTGGAGCTGGAATGTTGTGGGAAAAATTTGAAGACATCATTTCTAAAAATGGTACAGAAGTCAGAAAAGAAAGTAAAGTTTCTTCAGTAGTGTGCGAAGGTAATATTTTTACGCTTACCACAGAAGACACTAAAGGTGCTTTATCAACAATAAAAGCAAAAAATATATTTTTTAGTAATCCTTTATTAGAGTTTATAAATATTTATAAAACCGATATATCTTCAGAAGTTATAAGTGCTGCAGAGAGCCTCGATTACAGAAATCACATTAGTGTTCACGTAACGATCGATAAAAAACTATTTGATGATAATTGGATCTATATACACTCTCCAGATCTAAAAATGGCAAGAATTGCAGATTTTACAAATTTTTCAAAATTTATGAGTAATGAAAATTCATATCCTTTAACTTTAGAATATTTCTGCTTTGAAAATGATGAGCTATGGACTTCTGATAATGAAAGTTTAATTGAGTTTGCACTTAGCGAACTTAGGAAAATCTTTGATGAAGAATTTAATGTTATTCACAGTGCTGTTAGTAGAAATCCAAAAGCATACCCAGTCATTAGAACTGGCTATGAAGAGCATATTAATATTATTAAAAATTGGCTAAAGACTATACCAAATATTACAGCTATAGGAAGATCAGGTATGTTCAAATATAATAACCAGGACCATGCTATGGCGACCGGATTGTATGCTGCAAGAAATTATCTAGGTTTAGGCAAGTATGATCCATGGGAAGTAAACATTGATGGTGAATATCATGAAGAAATATCTAGTGATTAAATACTACGTTCTATAGAATTAGATACTAGGGCGCTTAGCTCAGTCCGGCAGAGCGCTTCCCTTACAAGGAAGAAGTCACAGGTTCAAATCCTGTAGCGCCCACAAGGGTTTTTCAGAAATCTACCCACTAAAAAACAGAAACGACTTTTAATATGGGATAATTATTTATGGTTAGTTCTCAGAATATTAAAAACCTAGTAACCGAAAAAAATGGATAAAAAAGAATTTACCATCACAGCTATAGTGCCTTTTTACAACGAAGAAATAACTCTAGAAAAATCAATTAATGAGCTGGCAAAAATAAAAATCATAGATGAGATATTTTTAGTAGACGATAATTCAAATGATAAATCTACAGAAGTTGCAACGAGGTTAGAAAAAAAAATCAAAAAAATAAGTTATTTTAGATTGCCTTTGAACTCAGGAAAAGGTGGAGCTGTAATTTTTCCTATAAATAAAGTTACGACAAGTCATGTAGTTATTCATGATGCTGACTTAGAATACAATCCTTTCGATATAAACCAATTATTTTATCAAATAAAAGGAACTGATAGTTTAGTTTTGGGAGATAGGTTTGCAAAAAAAAATAATAACATAGTAAAAATGAATCTAATTTTGAAAATTATTGAAAGATTTTCAACAATTTTATTCAATATAATTTATAAAACTTCGTTGAATGATATTGGTACTGGTTATAAATTAATCCCAACAAAATTCTTAAAAGTCACAAATTTTGTAGAAAAAGGATTTTTCTTTGATATAGAGGTCCTTGCAAAATTTGTAAAGTCTGGTGGTCAAATTCTTCAAGCACCTATTGGTTATAATGGAAGAGACAAAGACGGCGGGAAAAAAAATAATATAATTACTATGATTAAATTTCCCCTTAAAGTATTGCTAATTAGATTTAGTTAAAATATTTTTTTTAACAATATTATAAAACTGAGTTACAAAAATTAGATTTACTGTGTAAAAAGACACTCTAGAAAAAATGAAACTTACACTGTTTAAAAGTGTGGGTTCAAATAAGTTATGGGCATATAGGAAATTTAACATATAAAAAAGTGGGTTAAAAAAAATAAATATTCCAAAAATTATTTTTAGGCTTGTTTTTGAATTTAAAAATAAAGCAAATATAAGTATGAAATTAAAGGGTAGCTTATAACCATAATTTCCAAACGAATTAATAAATAACACCATAGGGGTAAAAATCACAAATAATTTTTCTTGATATGGTGACATATATTTATAATTTTCAAACTCATTATTTTTATACAATATGATTACCGTCAGAAAAGAAGTGACAATTAAAATTCTTAAAAAGTTAAAATTTTCTATAGGGCTAAGTTGAACGTCTAGATATGCCTTATAATCTGCCAGAATACCAAAACTATATATTGGAGCATACACATATGGAACTCCTAAGAAAGTATTAACAAATTCTGATAATTCATTTTTTGTATCAAAAAATGAATCAATTAAAATTATAAGTAAATTCATAAGTGCAAAAAACCAATCCCGCATCATATTTGTAAAATCTTTTTTCATTAGATTATAAAAAATATAACCTAACAATACCCCCATAGGAAAAATTTTAAATTGAATTAATACAGTAAGCACAAAAAGATGTACTAGTTTAAATTTAAGTTCAGTCTTGTAGAGTAGATACAAAAAAGTTATCAGTATGAAAATATCTGAATTCAAAGAAAATAGTAAAAATCTAAATGCAGGACTTAAAATAAAAAATATAAACAAATAAAGATTGCTGTCATGAACCTTGGTGATACAAATAATTAAAAATAATGTAACTAGACCAAAAAGAATTACTGATGCATACCAAGAATTTATATTTAAAGAAATATATTTTGTGATAATTCCAAAACCAAGATCTGATTTGCAATCATAAGAAATATTATCTAGGTAAAGCCTGTGAGATGTAAGGCCTTTATTACAATTAAAATATATAAATAAATATTGGTTATCCCAAAATAATAGGTCTCCTCTTTCTATTGATTTATATAATTTGACTAAATAGAAAATTATTGGAGTAAATAAAAGTAACTTTTTTTCATTGGAACTTGTTACTTTAAAATTATCTATATTTTTATATAAATATAAAAAAAATAACGAACAATAAAAAGTTGTATTATTGATAAAGATTGAAAATATAACTGCCGCCAAAATTAAAATATTAAATTGTGGAGTTCTATTAATTAAGTTGCTAACCATTTAATTTACTGATCTATATTAAACCATTTTTTATCAAATGAAATTTCTTTTTCTCTGCCTTTAAACCAAGGATTAGGATAAAAAACTTTGCTATTTGTTGCAGATCCCAGAAATGCTGCCATGTAAGAAAAGCTACTATTTGCTATAATAAAATTTTCAAATTTTAACATTTCAGAAAATGTTTCTATTACATCTTTTTTTGTTTCATCAATTTTTGGTAAATATATTTTCATTGCATCGTTGAATATATCTTGGGTATTTACCCAATCAATATCGTCAGTAAAAACTGTAAAGTTAAAGTCTTCTACTAATTCACTTGCTTTATTAATTGCTCTTTTGTAATAACCTATATCCAACTCTTGTTTTAATTTTAAATAATCTTGTCTTCTCACATGAATTAATGTTGAGCCAGAAATTTTTGGAGATTGTGTTGCATCAAATATTAATTTATTTTTAGAGAGTGATGTTATCAGAAATTTTTTTGAATAATTTATATAACTATATTCCTGCCAATATCCATCGTAAATTGTAAAAATACTTTTTTTTGAACCATATTTATTTAAATCTTTATCTTTAATGGTTTTAAAAATAAAATTGTTATTTTTTGGAAATAATTTCATAACTATTGAACTGTTAAAGAAAGTGTTTAAATTGTTGTAAATAAAATTTTCAAAGTTTGAAGACTCCCTAAATTTAAAATCTTCTAAGTTCACGACCAACTCTCTTCTTGTATTATTTAGGTCTTTATCAGCTTTGAAAATGTCTGTATTAATTATTACTTTATTTTTGGTAGTTTTTAAATAATTAGCAAAAGATAATTGGAATAGCTGATTGCCAAACCCACCTTTTAAATTTAAAAGATTTAACTCCACTTTTTAATATTAGTCTCTTAATTTAAGAAATAATTATAGAAAATTTATGACTTCTTGAGAATAAATACATTCATATCTTTGTATGGATCTTTGTAGTAGCTCAAATTGGGATTATTTCTATATTTAGATGTATCAAGTAAAAAATAATAGTCTTTAAGGTAATCTAAGCTACAGGAGTTTACCTGTCCCTCTTCTATCTTTTTACCAAATAATAAAGGATCTACATTTATTACTTGTCCTCCATTATCAATGGCTCTAGAGTTACATATAATTACTTCTGGCTTACTGTTAAATAATTTAAGGATTTCATTGTATTCTAATTTTCCAGTTTTAATTAATGGATTCGTAATATATTCTTGGTAATGATTTGTAGGATGAATAATATAGGAATAATTAGGTTTCTCTAAATAATACAGCACCAGAACATAATCTAATGCAAGAATTGAGTAATTATCTTCATACATTTGAGAGTCTATTTCAATAGCCAAATTTTTAAGAGGATAAGAATTATATAAAATATCCAGACTTGTAAGGTTGTCTAAAGATTTATCATAACTGTTATAAAGTGTTGTAGATAAAGTAATAATTAACATAATTGAAACAGTTTTTATATTTTGTTTTTGAATAATTTTTGACACAAGGAAACAAAAGAAGAATACTGCGTATATAAAATGATGGTAGTAGTTGTGACCAGCAATAAAATAGTATGCCACACCCGTGAGGAAAAATAGATAATCTTTATCCATTAAAAAATTAAAAATAGACTTTTTCTTTGTGTGTATAGCTTCAAGAATTAATACAACAAAAATAGAAAGTATTGTAAAGTATAAAAAGAAATTATGTGAATATATTTCTCTTAAGAAAACTCTAATTTCATATAGTGAACTTGCATTTGATTCAGAGTAGCCTAGTGGAATTTCAACATAATTGGCAATTAATACATCTAGTAGATCAGCTTGTATGTAAATTACAACCGTTACTAAATAAGGTATGAAAAAACCAAAACCTGAATACATTAATTTTTCAACAACATCCTTCAATCTAAAATTTATGAAAATATATATTAAATACCCAAAAAAAAGTATTACTGATCCTTGATTTATCAGAGTTGCAAAAGAAAACAGCAAACCTGTAAAAAATAATTGGAATTTAGTTGGAAATTGTTTATGAGTTAAGTTAATTGCAATAGAAATTAAGAAAAGACAATAAAACTCTGTAAATTCACTTACAAACCATTTTGTACTAATTATTAATGTGAAAATGATTGGTGAAATAAATATAAGTAAACTAGGTTCTTTACTTTTTTTTAAATAAAAAAATAAATTTAATGAAATTAGAAAAACTATTACATCATTTAAAATCTTGAACCACACATAATTATCATTAACTAAAGCACTTAAAAAATAGTAAACATAGTAATTTAAAGGGCTTTTTGATTCCCACTGAGATGTGTATGGCAAGTTACCATCTTTTATTTCTTGAATAGATACTAAATATGAAGATACATCCCATGTGATTGTTTCATAATTCAAATAATAGTTTTGAAGAAAGAGCATTAAGCAAAAATTGAAAACAACGAAAACAAATGAATTATTTAATAAAGAAATATTGATTGTAAAAGCAGATTCCTTATTTTTTCTAGAATATTTAGAAATGATTCCCATTAAACCTAAGATAAACAGCAAGGTTAAAACAGATAGTTTTTTTTCATACTTAATAATTTCAGATAATAAATATACTGCGATAAGTAAAACCACAAGAGAAGTGGTAGTGTTTAATTTAATGTATTTCATAAGGTTTTATTCAAAACCATTATAAGTTCCAATTAAAAAAACTAAGGAAAATTGAGTAATTTTAGATTAAGCTATTTACAAAATCTCTAAAAAGCCTCAGTGGCTGCTTTGTTTTAAAGAATTCTAAGTTTATGAATGATTTAAGTAAGTAAAATATAGAAAGTCTTTTCATTTTATGGGTGATGTGATAATGTCCATCCATTAAAAATCTATAATTAGTTTGATAAAATTCAGACAAATTACAAAGTATTCCATTTATATTCCAGGGTTTATGACTTCCAGCATAGTGAACCAAACAAATGTCTTTTATATATTCTTCCTCGGTTACAGAATAATTAAGATATTCATAGGACGCTAAGTCAATAACTTTATTAAAACTCTCTTTAAGGTCTTTATAGTTACCATCAAAACTAATGTTTAATAAATCTTGATCCCAAAATTTAAGACTGTCGCTACTTTTTGACAGAATTTTCATTGTTTTATTTTTAACATCTTGTTTTTTCCACTTCTTGAGGTCAATTATCATAACACCTGCGTTAAAGTATTTTTCCGATTTCATACCTAACCTAAGAAAATTATCTGGACTATCTTTTCTTAAGTGCTCTGTTTTTGATGAAATAACATATGTACTTTTTTTTAAATTGTTGACCTCATTAATTAATAAATCGTAAGGGTCATTTACACAAACGATGTCTGCATCCAAATACACGATTTCGTTTACAGAGGGGTGCAAATAGTCTTCCAGAAAAATTCTGTAATAAGTTGCTTCTGAAACGTGTGTACCTTCTATATTTGGAAATTCATAATTTTTATTTTCAAATTTATATACATTAATTTCACTGAGATTTTTATGGTTTAAAATTTTTTTTGGGATAAATTCGAAGTTTGTTTCATTTTGATGAATTATATAAATATTTACTTGGTTTGATGTATTTTTAAGAATAGAAAACATTGATGTAAAAGCTTGAAAGTTGTAATTTGCATCAAAACAGTACAATAAATTTAACATAACATTAATTGTATACTCTTTAAATCTAAATTCTGTTCACTAAACATTTGGTTTTTAAAAGGTATTAAAATATTTTTGTGAAAAATGAATATACTTATAGTCGTAAAGTGATAATTACAAATAAATATATCTCATTAAGGAATCCTCCTAAAAATGTAATGCCTGAACATGAGAAATTATTTTCTATAGAATATGCCAAAGAGATTCCTCAAACTTATTACTTTAAAAGAAAAAACATATATATAAATAATATTTCACTAAATAAATTTAAGTACTTTTTGGCTTATTACGAGTACTGGAGAATGAATGATGAAGTTCTAAAAAATAAATTTAAAAATTTTGCCAAAAATTTTTTTACTTTTGTAAATTCTTTTCTTTACAAAGAAGCTTTACCTATTAGAGAGATAGATAGGGCTTCCTGGGTAATTGATGTGAGGAGTAATCAATTTTTTCACTGGATAAATGATGTCTTGCAAAGAATTCAAATATTGGATGAAAAAATAAACCAATACCCAATATTACTACCTAGCTACTATCTTGATTTTGAGTACATAAAAATTTTATTAGATAAATTAAAAATAAACTATTTAACGTATGAAAGTAATGAGAAAATTATAGTTAAAAATTTATTAATTACATCACATGGAGCACCATCTGGAAACTACAATGAAAAACTTTTGTTACCACTCAGGAGTAGACTGGTTAATTTTCCAACTTTGACAGAAAATTATTTTGAAAGAATTTGGATAAGCAGGCAAAACTCATCAAGACGAAAAATAAAAAACTTTGAAGAAGTATCTACAATAATTGAAAATTGTGGTTTCGTTATTGTTGAACTTGAAAATCTTAAGTTTGAAGATCAAATTAGTATTGTTAAACAAGCAAAAATAATTGCTGGACTTCATGGTGCAGGTTTATCTCATATGATTTTTTCAAATAATATCAAATCTGTTATTGAAATAAGAGATGAAAATGATAGTAAGAATAATTGTTTTTTTTCTTTAGCATCTGCTTTAAAAATAGACTATTACTACATATTAGCCAACGCGGATGGTAATCCTTATAATTCAGAGTATACAGTCAAACCAGATGACCTTAAAAAATTTCTCTCAAATTTTTAAATAATATAATTAGGTTTGCGTGATTACCCTTTTGTCATCAACTATATCTATTCTTATGTGGGAATCAATAGAATCAAACATTTCAGGATCATGAGTTGAGTTAATAATTGTGACGTTGTTATTTTTTAAAATTTTAAAAACTGCATTTCTTGATTTTTCATCTAAATTAGCAGTTGATTCATCAAGAATAAGTGTGTCTATATCGTTTAAAAGAGCTCTTATAAAGGCTATCTTTTGCATTTGACCAGAAGAAAGGCTTTTATTTGAAATAGTTCTATCAAGGTTATAACTCGATTCTTCTTTAAACGTATCGAATTTTTTTAATTCATCAATTAATTTTTCATCTGAAATATTAAGATCATTTCCATAAAGTAAGTTTTCTCTTAAGCTTTTAGTAAAAATTAAAGGAGTTGCACCTATATAACCAAATTTATTTGAAGAAGTGGTAATCTTTCCACTATTTGCGTAGAAGACTCCTGCAATAAGTCCTAATAAAGTACTTTTACCTGACCCGTTTGGACCAGTAATAATATTGTGAGTACCTTTTTTTATGAGTAAGTTTAAATTGTCAAATATTATTTCCTCGGAATTGAAATACCTAAAAGATACTTTATCAAATTCTACACAACTACTATCTAATCCACTTTCTACTACATATCTATCTTTATCTACAGATTCTCTATTCTTCATAATATTGTATAGTTTTGATATGTGGACGTGAGAATTTAATATTTGACTTATTCCCCTACTTAAGGTGCTGAGGGATTGGAACAGTCTTAAAGTTACACCGATAAAATCTAAAGTAATCAATCCAACAAATCGAGGTATACCTATCATAACTGCAAAAACTAAAGTTGTGATGAAGTTAGGCAAAAATCCATTGATCGTAATATATCTAACATTTTGAAAATCATTCTTATTAAGCTCTTCTAATGTAGAATCAAAATTTTTAAGCTCTTGGGACTCTTTGTTTAGTAATTTTATTAAAAACATATTGTCAACAACTCGTTGAATCTCTTCACCTGCTGTTTGAGTAACCGTATAGATTTTATGCATATAATTTTTAGACTGTTGAATAAGATATTTCAGTGGATAAAACAAAATAGTTACTCCGACTAACAAAACAATAAATACTGATGAATCTGAAATCGTTAAAAAGAATATATATGCTAATGATTGAAGAATGCTATTTACAAAGCTAACAAGGCTTGAGTAGAAAAAAGATACATGTCCTGCTAAAACATTTAAATAAAAATATGCGTCTGCAACCGAGTAGTTTCTTTTTTCGAATACTTCACTTAACATATTTACTTTAAGATTTTTAGTAACACTCATCTCCAACTTTTTCATCAACATACTTTGCTGATAGGTTACGTAGAACCTAATAATTACAACTATGGGAATAATAAATTCATACTCAAGAAGAAAGGTTACAACATCCCCAACAATTCCGTCATCAATTTGATTAGTAAAAACTGTTGCAAATAAAACTATTAAAGCCACATCAGAAAATGCTGTAAATTGCGATAACAAAACTACTAGGGCTAGTATTGCTTTTTTATTAGAAACATTTGTTACTTTGGAGATATAGAGAACATCCCTAATAATTTCTTTTAAAGTTCTCATTTAAATTATTATATGTTTATTTGTCTTTTAAATAAAAAAATTTAATATAAGAGTTTAGAGTGAATTTTTCTCAAATTTGTATTAATTTTTTTATACCTATTTTGTATAATTAAATATTTTTTATAATTTTTAATATCCTCTTCATCATCAAAAATAATTATTTCTTCATTTGATTTATTTAGAGTTTGAAATCTTTTTATTTCGTTTACCCAATAATCTATATTTAATTTTTCTAATTTATGACTAGAAGATGGAGTAGAATTGAAAATTTTTTTAATATTTAAATTATTTATATTTTCATACTGAACAACAGGTAATTCCTCTGTAGTTAAGAAAGTTTGGTGTTTTGGAACAATTGCAATTGCACCAGAGTAGAGTGATTCCCATAGCCTATGTGTGTCAAAGCCATTCCCCCAAGGACATAGTATGTATTTATATAAGCCAAGATTTTTTGCATAAATATCGGGCTTAAGATTATTTTTTTCAACGTAAAAATCACCTTTATTTCTAATTTTTTTTAATATTTTCTTTCTATGAAAATAATTGGTGTTTAATTCAAAATTGACATATATTTTCTCAATTTTATTTTCAACTGAATTATTAATTAAATGATTCCTAAATACATTTTTTGGGGAATATTCATTTGCTAGACCATAAGGTATTGGGTGAAGATTTTCTTTTTGTGTACTTACATTTATCGAATACCATTTAGACACATTTGGAGGTTTTTTTGAGTATAGCTTATCGTCTATTTGAATATCTGTTTGACTTGTTACAACTATTAGATTGTTAAGATTTGTTTTTCTTATTTTATTAAATAGTGATTCAATAAAGTATGTATTTGAGAAAATAATATCACCACTTTTTATTTTTAATTGGGTTGCTTTATAGAATACTTGAGAATCGTTTTCAAATATTATTATGTGATTGGATTTATCTAATTTTTCATAATTTCTTCTAGAAATAATTTCTGAAAATACTAGATCACAATTTCTAGCAAAATTATAACTGTTTATGATTTGAGAATTGTTTAAATGATCTATTGCAGCATACACAACATTATTATCTTTCTATTGAAAATATTTTTGTAAATTGAAATTGTAAATTAAATATATAAATTATAATACATGGATTTACACAAAACATATATCATTAATTAATAATGAACAAAAATACTAAAATTTTATTTTTTTATCAGTCTGGTAGGAAAGATAAATTGAAAAGCCAACAACCATATGCAGAAGAGATGTTCTACGGTTATCAATATTTTAAAAATAAAAAATACAATGTAGAAATAATTGAATTTAGTGAATACAAAAAAATTTTGAATAAAATTTACTACTTTGTATTTGAAAAAAATTTTAGAAATATTATAAAACTACCTGTTTATTGGAGTTTTTTAACAAATAATAAAAATGTTAATAAATTAATTTCGTCAGATTATGCAGTTTTTTCAAACAATAGAGTTGGATTTGCAGCATTACCTATAATAACTATTGCAAAACTTCTAAGGAAAAAACCATTGACATTGTGCTTTGTAATGGGTTTATTTTCAAGAAAGCCAAAATATAAAATTTTAAGACCTATCCAAAAAATTTTATTAATTTATTTTTTAAAAAACTTTGACAAATTAATTTTCTTAAGCAAATCAGAGTATGAATATGCTTCAATAAATTTTGAAAAATACAAAAGTAATTTTCATATCCTACCTTTTGCTGTTGATTTAAAAATATGGAAAAAAAATGTAAATTTAGAGAAGAAAAAACAAATTCTATTTGTTGGAAATGATGGATTTAGAGATTATAATTTTGCAAAGCAATTAGCAAATCAGCTTACTGAACATAAGTTTGTTTTTGTAACCCAGCAGATTGATAAAAAAGACGTTCTTTATAATTCAAATATCTATCCTGGGTCATGGGCACAAAATAGTTTGAGTGACAACGAATTAGCTTCTTTATACAATGAATCCTATATAACAATAGTTCCTCTCAAAAACTCTCTTCAACCATCGGGGCAGAGTGTAACTCTTCAATCTATAGCCTGTGGCACTCCAGTATTAATTTCTAAAACTGATGGATTTTGGGATTCTGAAAATTTTAAAAACAAAGAAAATTTGGTGCTTATTGATAAAAATAATATTGAAAACTGGAAAGATGAAATTTCTAATTTATTAGAAAATAAAGGTCTACATAAAAAGATACAAGAAAACGGAATTAAATTAATTAAAGAGCTTTATGATTTAGAATCTTTTTCAAATAAAATTGAAGAAATATTAGGCATTTCGGATGATTAGCATTTTTACTACTTATACAGACCCTGGTAAAAGAATGGATCCTTGGAAAGAAGCTCTAAATTGCTACAAAGATTTTGCTGATGAAGTAATAATTACTGGAGAAAACTGGGAAGAAGAATTTCGTTGGAAAGAAATTGGAGAAACATTTCAAGAAGGTTTTGATTCTTCAACCAATGATTGGGTAATAAGAATGGATATTGATTATTTTTTTCATCAAAATGATAAGAGGAAACTTTTAAATGCTTTAAAAAAATCAAATGACTATCCCGCAATAGCTTTACCACAGTATCAATTTTTTACAGCTGATAGATTTCATATGAAAACAAGACTATGTGTTGTTCTTAATAAGAAAAAATTTCCAAACATAAAATTAAATGGTGGAGGAGATTATTGCCTAGCTACACTAGACAATAAGCTAATAACACCAAATAATGTGCCTAATTTTAATATACCAATTTACCAGTACGACTCCATGTTTAGAACTAAAGAAATTATCGCAGCCGATAGAGCGAGATTTGCTCGTGCTTGGTTTAGAGAATTTGGAGAATATGGTTCTAGAGGAGGCCCAAATGAAAAAGAAGCTTTTGAAGCTTGGATAGATGAAATAAAATTAAAGTACTCACACCACACTAATAAATTTAATATAAACCATCATCCTATTTACATTATTGAAAAACTCAAAAATCTATCAAAAAATCAGTTTGGATTTGATATGTTTGGAAATAAAAATAAAGTAAATAAAAGTTTTAAAAAATATGTCAAAGGAAAAAAAGAACTTTATCTAGGAACCATAATTAACAACAAATTACGTTAAAAATTAATATTTTTAAATAAAGCAATGTGCCTAAATTTAGAACCTTTAATCATGGTAAAGCCATTTTCATATAAAAAGTTTGTTACATCAGCTTTAGAAGTTTCCTTTGCTATTCCTTTCTCAGGACCATAGTCAACGGTAATGTATTGAATTTTACTTAAAGTATTTTTGGCTCCACATAAAACTTCATATTCATACCCTTCTGCCTCAACTTTAAATAATTTGACTCTTTCTAGTTTTAAAGAATCAAGTGAATAAGTTTTTACATTAATTGTTGTATCTTTACCAAAAAAGACTAAAGAACTATCTCCGCCTTCAGAGTCTATAAAAAATTTAGCAAATCCACTTTTTTCAGACAAAGCTCCTTTGTAAGTTTTACTTGTTGTGTTTTTAATATTTTTTTTCAAGCAATTATATGTAACTGGGTCTGGTTCAAAAGCTATATATTCAAAATTATATTTATTTTGCTTTAACGCAAAATACAGTTCACCCACATTTGCTCCACAATCTAATACGGTGTCATTATCTTGAATTTCAAAATCGTCAAGACAATATGATTCTAAAAAGTGACTAAGGTGTTTTTTATAATCTATTATTATTCTGTCTATTCGTTTATTTGGATAGCAAATTTTCTCATTTTGAATTTTTTTACAATAAAGTCCTTCTTCAAAAAATATTTTATTTTCTTTATTAAAAAATAAATTCATAAAAAAACAGAAAAGTTTTCCATTTGTATTTTTATGAATTATTCCAACAATTATTCCATAGAAAAAATAAAAGCATTTTCTAATCTTTCCAGGCTTTAAATCCATATTGTTGATCATAAAATCAGGAAAGTGGATAATTGCGGCCATGAATAATATCTTAGCTGTAAAATCTTGAAAAATAATATTTTAATTTATTGTGTAATATAGCTATGTGAGAGTAGCGGTAATATTTACTTTTGATTATTCATTAAAGACTTGGGAATCCAGTGGTACCCTACAAAAAGAATTAAAACCGTATCAAATTCTAAATCAAAAATATGGTGTAAATTTTACATTCATAACATATGGAAACTCTAGTGATAAAAATATTGATACAAAAATCAATGGAATCAAAATTATCCCAATTTACGAAAAATTTAATAAATCTTCAAACAAGTTTATAAATTATATAAAATCGTTTGTATTTCCAATCTACTTAAGTAGTAATTTAAAAGATATCGATATCATTAAACAAAACCAACTTTTAGGCTCATGGGTTTCAATAATATTAAAATTTTTAATTAATAAACCACTAATAACCAGAACTGGTTACGACATGTATGAATTTAGTATTCTTGAAATGAAAAAATATTATATTAAATTTTTATATAAATATTTAACAAAATTTACTCTAAAATTCAGTAACTTGTACACAGTATCAAGTAAAAGTGATTATAAATTTTTAAAAGAAAATTTTAAAAAAACTCAAATATCTATAAGGCCTAACTGGGTTTCGTTAGATGGTTTTTTTGAATTTGATAAAAGGCCAAAAAACAAAATATTGAGTGTAGGCAGGCTTGAAAAACAAAAGAATTATAAATATTTAATTAAATCTTTTAAAGACTCTTCTTTTTCAATTGATCTTATTGGTGAGGGCTCTGAGAAAGATAGCCTTAAATTATTATCTAAGAAATATAATGTTGATGTAAATTTTTTAGATAGAGTTTCTAATGAAAAAATTCTTACTATTTTACCAAATTATAGATACTTTATAACCCCCTCCCTTTATGAAGGAAATCCAAAAACTGTTTTGGAAGCTCTTTCGCGAGGTTGTGTAGTGTTTGCATCTAACATAAAAAACCATAAAGAAATAATTGATCATGGTAAAAATGGATTTTTATTTGACCTAGATAAGGATAATCTATTTTCAGTTTTTCAAAAAGAAATATCTAATAGTGAAAATATTGAATTTATATCACTTAAGGGATTCGAAAATATCAAAAAAACCAACTCAATAGATATTTGTGTTAATAGAGAATATCTAGACTTTAAAAAACTTTTAAATTGACGATAGGTATCTTTCTAAAAACAATATTCTCCAAATTCTTAGAGCATTAACTCTTGACTTTACCAACTTAAGTTTTTTAATGTTTTTTAGATTTAATCCTGAATAATTTTGATTTAAAATATCAAAAACTAAATCGATATTATTATATATAAAACTTTCAACATTGAAAACAAAACCTTTTTTATCTCTGTTTACAAAATTTTTATCAAAATCATCCAATAAATATTTTTTTAGAAGAGACTTCTGAAAGTCAAATTGGAAATAATTGGCTTCATGACTAAGAATATATTCAATTAATTTGTGATCTACAAAAGGTGACCTTACCTCTAACGAGTTTGCCATCGAAGTTCTGTCAACTTTAAGCATCATCATTTCTGAAAGAAAAAATTTATATTCTGTTATCAAAATGGATTTATAAATATTATTTCCCTCAAACCAATAATCATTTTCAAAAGTATTGTTATCTCTAATATCGAGGAGGTCCAATAACTTTTTATCACTAAAAAAACTGGTATGTGAACTCAATAAATCCTTACTTTTTGTTAATAATTTGCTTCCGGTGCCGAATCGGTTTGGATAATAATCGTATAAAATTTTATAAATACTAGATTTTCTAATATCTGGGTTTGTTAAAATATTGATTCTCCTATAACCCCCTAAAAGCTCGTCGCCTCCGTCTCCAGAGATTGCAACTTTATATTTATTTGAAATGTCTTTAGAGATCAGAAAGGATGGGTAGGTAGAGGGGTCTGAGTATGGTTCATCAAAAATATCCATAGAATTTAATACACCGTCAACGTCATTATCAAAATTTACAATATTTAAATCATGATTGGTTTTATATTTATTTGCAACCATAGATGACCATTTCGATTCGTCGTACTTAGAATCAACATAGCCAATTGAATAAGTATTGGTTAAAGAGCCCCTGTCAGACATATTTTTGACAATTGAGGTTGAGTCAATACCACCAGATAAAAAAGTTGCCACATCAACATCAGCATTTTCTCTTATTTTTATTGATTCCGAAAATAAATTAAAAAATTCATTTTTGGAAAATTTTTCATTCATTATATAGTCTTCAATTTTCCAATATATATTGTCTGAAGAAACATTTACTTCTTTTGATAAATCGAATGTTATTATTTGAGCTGGTTTTAATTTATAAATATTTTTAAATATTGTATTAGGAGAAGGCACGACGCCATAGTTTAAATAATCCTCAATCGATCTTTCACTAACTAAATCTTTATTTTTATCATAAAGAGATTTTAAATTAGAACTAAAGCGAACATTCTCCTTATCAAACTTGTAAAATAAGGGTTTTTGCCCAAGCCTGTCTCGTGCAAGTAAGAGATTGTTACTTTTACTATCGTAGTAAGATATAGCAAACTGGCCTCTCAGTTTTTCAATAAAATATTTTCCAAAAACTGATAAACCATTCAAAATTACTTCAGAGTCAGAATGGTTTGTATAAAATTGAATTCCTTCTTTTTGTAAATCAGTTCTTAATTCTTTATGATTAAAAATCTCTCCATTAAACATAAGTATGGATTTATAGTCTTTAGAAATCATTGGTTGGGAAGCTTTGTTTGATAAATCTAAGATTGCCAATCTATTAAATTGGAAAACAAAATGATTAAAATCATGATTGTTAAATAGGTGTGAAAATTCTCCATCGTAACATTTATATTCGTCTGGACCTCTGCATATCAAAAAATCATTTTTGCTTTTTTCAGAACTTAGATTCAGTTTATTTTTGGAAACTACTCCTAGAAATCCACACACAATTAAATAATATTATGATAGGTTAAGTAAGTTGTATTATTTTTATATTTTTGAAAATAAATATTTAAAATGTAAATCCTTTGTTAATTAAAATAGTATTTAATGAAAGTTTTAATTTTTGGTAGCAATGGACTAGTTGGTAATTCTTTAAGAAGAATATTTAATAATTCAAAAAACTATGAAGTAGTATTCTCAACTAGGCAAAGTGCTGACTTGTTTGATTACAATCAAACACACAAGGAAGTAAGTAATTTTAAACCTGACTGTGTGATTAATGCTGCTGCAAAAGTTGGCGGCATTTATGCAAATGACACAAAAAGAACTGAATTCTTAATCAATAACTTAAAAATAAATTTAAACATACTTGAGTCGATTAAAGACCTTGACAAAACAAAAGTTATTAATTTAGGAAGTAGCTGTATATATCCTTTGAATGCTCCTAATCCTATTTCTGAAACTAGCTTTATGACTGGGACTTTAGAACCAACTAATTCTGCTTACGCAATGGCAAAAATTACTGCAATTGAGCTTGGACGAGCAATAAAAAATGAAACATCTCACGAAATAATTAACTTGATGCCAACCAATCTATATGGTCCAAATGATAATTTTTCTGAACTAGACAGTCATGTTATTCCCGGGATGATTTCTAGAATGGAGAAATCAAAATTAGAAAATACTAGCGAATTTCACATATGGGGTTCTGGCAAGCCTCTTCGAGAATTTCTACATGTAGATGATTTAGCATCAGCAATATTGTTTATTATTGAAAATGAGATTGCTGAAGATCTTGTAAATATAGGCAGTGGAGAGGAAATAAGTATTTATAATTTAGCAAAAAAAATTAAAAGAATAATTGGCTATGGAGGAAATTTAGTTTTTGATTCAAGTAAACCGGATGGTAATCCAAGAAAACTTTTAGATTCTTCCTTAATTAATTCATATGGTTGGAATTCTAAAATAAGCCTTGATGAAGGTTTAGAAAATACTTACAAATGGTTTTCCGAGACTAAATTTTAAAACTAGATATTGGGACTTTCCCAAGTAGGCTTCATTAATCCTTTTTCAGTTAATACTCTTTCTTTTTCTGCAAGAGAAATGTCACTTTCAACCATCATTTTTACTAAATCTTCAAAACTTGTATCGGGGGTCCAGCCTAATTCGTTTTTAGCTTTCGTTGGATCTCCCAAAAGATGATTTACTTCATTGGGGCGTTCATATAAAGAACTTGTTTTTACATAATCTTGCCAATCAAGGTCCACATGTGAAAAAGCTAGTTTAACAAAATCTTCTACACTATGTGATTCTCCAGTAGCCAAGACCCAGTCTTCAGCAGAATTGTGTTGCATCATCATCCACATTCCCTTTACATAGTCTCCTGCAAAACCCCAATCTCTGTAAGCATTGAGGTTTCCTAAAGTTAATTCAGACTGCAAATTGTGAAATATTCTACCGACAGCCCTTGAAATTTTACGAGTGACAAAAGTCTCTCCCCTAAAGGGTGATTCATGGTTAAACAAAATTCCATTAACACAAAATTTGCCATAAGATTCTCTATAGATTTTTGTCATATTATGTGCAAAAACTTTTCCAGCAGCATATGGACTTTTTGGTATTAGGAGAGAATTCTCATTCAAGGATTCTGAATTTATCCCGCCATACATTTCAGATGATGAAGCTTGATAGTATTTAATCTCATTTTTAAAATTCTTTACAGTTTCTAATAACGTAACTGGTCCAGAAGTGGAGACCTCAGTAGAGTAATGAGGGTTTTTAAAGGACACAGCAACATGAGATTGTGCAGCTAAGTTATAAATTTCATCAGGTTCAATCTTATTTATCAACGAGCTTAGAGAAGACGAATCCAAGAGATCAGAATAGTATAAATTAATTATCCCATCTTTTTTATACTGCGAAATTAAATCATCAATCCTTGAAGTATTAAACGTAGAAGACCTTCTGACAATACCGTGAATCTCATAATTATTTGCAATCAAATGTTTAGTTAGGTAATAACCATCTTGACCTGTTATGCCTGTAATAAATGCTTTTTTCATATCTATGGATATTTTAGGTCAGTTTATTAGATAGATAAAAATTTCCAATGAAATAATAAAAAATTAATGGAAAATGAGAATTTTCCATTGAACTATCAAAACTTGAAATAAATAATGAACAAAATACAAATATAACCATAGAAATTTTTGATTTTGGCAAAATTTTTATATTTAAAATTAAAAAATAAATTACTAAAACTATGAACAATTGTACTAACCCACCTCTTAAGAAGATTGTCAAAAAATAGTTATGTACTTGTTCGTTTAGTTGATCTAAACCTCGTCGATCATTTCCAAATCCAGTATTGTTCACTTCAAAAATACTTAGTTTATCTTTATAACCAGCACCTAATAAAATCTTATTCCTATTCACATTGTCTGAAATTGAATCTTGCCACATTATAAGCCTCCAGTTTAAATTTCCATCTCCAGATAATATTCTTCCATCTTCAAGGTACAACAGGGGATATTCTTGCTGGTAGTGTTTGAGCCTATAATCTGCAAGACTGGAATAAGATTCTGCAATCAAATCTGGATTAATTTCTTCGGGTATTTCCTTATTTTGAGTTAAGAATGTTGACATTGAAAGTAATAAGATAGAAATTGAAAAAATATAAAAGCTTTGTTTTTTATTTAATTTTACATGTTTTAAATATTTGTAAGCCTCGTAGGTAAAAACAACAAAGCATGCTAAAAATGCTGATCTGCTTTTAAATAACATTAAAGGCAGAAAAATTGAACTGTTTACGATAAAATATTGAAAACCTTTGTATTCGTAATCTAAATTATCATTAATAACAATTGAAGTGATTATAAAAAACAAAGCCAAATCCGAGCCTTTATGAAGTTCATATTTGTCAGAAAATTGAAGGATTAAATCTATAATTATTTTTGGATATCCGTATATAGAAGAAATATATACAAAAATTACTGCAAACTGTAGTATCTGTATTTCCTTTACAGAAATTTTTATTTTTTTTGAGCTAATACCCAAAAATAGAAATGAAATAGTCCAAATATAACTGCTTGTTTTATATGTATATGGATCCAAAGCTGAAGCGTTTGAATTAATTAAAGTTAATATAAAAAACAAAATTAATAAAATTAATATTCTTTTCAAATTTACAGATAAAACCTTAAGAGGGTTGTCTTCAAAATTAATAAAAATTGTAAAAAGAAATAAAACTAGTGCAAAAGCAATCAAATATTCTCCGATTCGGTAATTAAAAATATACAATCCCAAAAAAGACCTTGAAAAAACTAATGACATTAAAAGAATCGTGAATATAATTTTTTTAATAAAATCAGAGTAAATAAGATTTGAAACGGATTTAATTATCATGGTCTTATGATATTATATTTTTCTATATCTAAATTCAAGGTGTTCATAGCCATTAATAATCCCCAAGTGCAGAGTAAAGTTCCATGAATATCTGAAGTGTTTAAACCTTGAGTTATTGGAACTCCATAATAATGTGTCTGAGATTTATTTTCAAAATAGGAAAAGCCTCCCTCAGCTTCTATATATAGTTTTTTTATACTCGATATTGCATTCAACATCTTATCTTGTATCTCATTTCGTCTATGATCCGTCTCCTTAAAGCATTTATATAAGACATAAATATAATCTACAATGTCGCATCCTTCAGTCACAGGTTCATTACTTAAACAAAAATCAATAAGTTCGTGTGGGTAGTGAATATCTTGATCAAGCCAGTCTAGGCCAGTAATAATTTTCATAGCACCGTTTATAACTTCTCTGGGTTCACTTGGTAATTTACTAAAATAGGATCCAGTAGATTTGTCTACCAATTGATCTAAAAATTTTAGAAGTTGACTCTCATTTCCATATTCTTGTGTTATCGAGTAAACACACAATGATGAGAATTGTGCACCAGCTGACCACGGTTTTTCCCAATTCAAGCTACTGAGATAGTTAACCATCTCTTCATTACTGTTGTACAAATTAGGTATATGAATAGAGTTTGTTGCACCAACCTCATAGAGAGTTGAAACTGCCTGCTTTGTATCAGCATTTATTGCTTTAAAATATTCTTGTTTTTTTGAGTCAAATTTTTTATTTGCAAAAGTTTTCAACAAATACTTAGCAAAATACTTAACTTCCTTTTTAAAATTTATTGAATCATAGTAATTTTTAATTCCTGGGTCTATATAAAAATTAGTTCCTTGAGTTCCACCATTTGATTGAAAAGTGTTTATATAATCAGTCCAACTATCTTGACTTTTTGTATCAAGTTCATCCCAAATCCCAAGCATAAAATATAACTTTAAACCGTATGAGCTAAAGCCAAGTTTTAAATCATTTCCGTATTTTAATTCTCCATTCCTGACTGGTTTAAAAGAGTGATCATTTTGACTCTTTAAGCTTTTTGTAAACTTTGTTACATTTTCCAACATGCTTTCCAAATTGTTTAGTTCATTCATAATTTCTCTTTATAAAATCTTTAATTGCCTTCTTTATTAATGCTAGTGAAAAACCCCTTATTAATGATGAATAACGATTTTTGAAAATTACATAATTCTTCATAATAAAGTAATTTTTTGTTTGACTTTCAATTTCTTGATGCAATAGTTTTTCAAACAGACTAAGAAAATCACGGCACATTTTTTCTGCATTAAAAGGATAGTTACTAAGTTTTTGAGCATATTTATTATAATTTTTATAAATTATTTCTAATGACTGTTCAAGGTCACTATCATAGGAAACACCAAAATCTTTACAGTACTCTGGCACTCCTCCACTATTTTTATACAATATGGGCAACCCGCATTGTGCAGCTTCTATGTGGTGGTTTCCTGACGGCTCATTAATTGAACCAGTAATATAAAGGTGATTTTTTTTAAGCTCTTTTGCTAATTCATGACCTGCTAAAGGTTTAATAGTTTTTGAATTAATAAAATTGTAATTATCATTCATGTTTCCAATATATGTGAATTCTATCTTTCCTTTCCAATTGGGAGTAACTAACAAATCATCCAATTTTTTATAATCATCAAAACCTTTGTTTTCATGAGAGCTCCAATGATGCGTAACTACCTTCATTGGTTTTTCAGGTTTCCATTGATCTAGATTTTTACTGTTAAATATAGAGGAATTTGCACCCGCTAAAATGACAGATGATTTTTCCTTTTTTAAACCGATATCATGATAAATATTTTGCAACCAGCTACTAACAAACACTACGTGATCAGCAGTATTACTAGCATTTAAGTAAAATTCATTTATATTATTAGTATTCTTCCTCTCATCACACTCATTTATCCTTTGCACAACTTTTACATTTGGTTTGACATATTTTTTGTATTGGTCAATATCGTAATGATTAAAGGTAGAAGAAGACTCCCTTCTGCTTCTTGGATCTGTTAATAATATTAAGTCTATGTCTGGATCTGAAAGATCATATATAACCTCGTGTCCATTTCTTTTTAAAAAAGTAGACAAATTAATAGCAAAAAGGTTTCCCCCACCCCAAGGTCCTAAAACTATTTTTGAACCGATACTAACTTTCATAAAGATTGCTCAACATATTTTTGAATAAATTAACTCCATTAGGTAATGTGTACTTCATACTTTTTTCAAATGCAAAATTTATATCTGGCTTAACTTTGCTAATTTCAAGTTGGCTCAAGTCATGGTGTAAAAAAATTGACTTCTCACTAAGAATCTCTGATGCAACTCCAACATCTGTTGAAATTATCGGGGTCTTAGATACTGCACATTCTAAAACTGCTTGTGGTCCTCCCTCTATTCTTGAAGACACAACATATAAATCTAAAAGATTATAAAGTTTATTTAAGATATCAAAACTTACCATTTCATAATAAATATAGGGTATGTTTAGATCTTCTAGAGCATTTATTACATATTGCCTTCTTGTTCCTGCTAAAACCACTTTTGTTTTATTATTTTTCAAATATAAACTTTTAACAACTTCAATAAATATATCAGGGCCTTTAATTAGTTTTGGAGAGACTAAATCTGAACCTTCAGTGTCCCTCTGAAAACTGCCAACTAAATAATCGTCATCTTTGATGCCAAATAAATTTCTTAAATTTTCTTTGTCTTCAATATTAAAAAATTTTTCTTGGTTAATCCAAAAAGGTATTGATGTAATGTTTTTATTTGTTAATTTTTTTAAATCTTTTTCAGTTTTTTTACTAATTACATGATATTCGTCTACATACTTATCTAGTATTTCAAATTCTGTTTTTGAAAAATTATTAAAATCAAAATGATAATAAGAACAAATAACTTTTTTATTTTTTAAATTTTTTTTGTTTATATTTTTTAGTACCCATGGAGCAATTATCCAAACAATATCTGCTGATTTGATTTTACTACTGGATATATCATCACAATGTTCGTACCATTCATCTCGAACTCTATCAATAATCCAAGATTCATTTATTTTTGATAAATAAACTTTCATAATTAAATTTAATTCTAAGTGTAATAATGAATAGTATTAAGATAATCAAAGAATTGTTATGAAAAATGTTTTAATTACTGGTGTGTCGGGACAAGATGGAATATTTTTGACTTCTAAACTTCTTGAGGAAAATAAATTTAATATATTCGGTGTTACAAGAAGTAATCATAAATATGTTTTTAAAAAAATAAACTCCTTGCAAAAAAATAGTCTTGAAAGAATAAAATTAATTAATACAAACTTAGAAAATAGTCAAGATGTAAACAAGTTGATATTAGATATCAAGCCAGATATAGTTTTTAACCTTACAGGCCCAAGTTCAGTATACGATTCTTTTAAAGACAACAATTTAAGTAAAGATCTTATGATTAAAATCTTTGACAATATAAGCAGTGCATGTATCCACTTGAATAATTTTCCTAATTTCTTTCAAGCTTCTTCTTCTGAAATGTATGGAACTAATAAAAATAAAAAATTGGATGAAAATGATTACTTTATGCCAAATTCGCCTTATGCAGAAGGAAAATACGAGATTCATAAAAAAATTATGAACCTAAATAAGGAGTATGGATTTAATATCAAATCTGGAATTATGTTTAATCATGAATCTGAATTTAGAACAGATGATTATCTGTTTATGAAGATTATTAATTTTGCTTTAAACCAAAAAAGACCAAATAAAAAACTTGAAATTGGAAGTTTAGAATACATAAGAGATTGGAGTTTTGCTGGAGACTTAACAAATGCAATTTTTGACATAACAGTTTACGGAAAAGATTCTGTTTATTGCATTGGATCGGGTGAAGGAAATACAATAAGAGACTTACTAATAATTGTTTTTGAGTACTTTAATTTAGATTACAAAGAATTTGTTCAAGAAAATAAAAACCTATTAAGAGCAAATGATCCAGTTGAAAGAATTAGTAAACCAAAAAAACTGGTTAGTGAGCTTAATTGGAAACCAAATCTAAATTTTGAAGAATTAGTTATTAGGTGTATTGAAAAAAAATTTATAAATTAGGTGTAATTTCTTTTTTTGCGCATTCAAAATAATAATTCTGCTCACTTTTTTTTGAAGATGAAATATTATTTTCAGTATTAAGTAAGTAAAGAACTTTATTTATTTTGTTTAACTTAATTCCTCTTTTTTTTAAATCTAAATATAATTTGAAATCTTGTGAATAATAAAAGTTTTCATCATAACCACCACACTTTTCAATAACTGATTTTTCTAAAAATATAGTTCCGTGAATATGAGGGTTTTTGTATTTCATGACTATATTTTGTGGTATATAATAACTCAAACCTGGAATTTTTTTACCAGTTTTTTTAATCAAAGCTCTTGAACTGCAAAATTGAGAATTGTTATGTCTTAAGTATTTTTCTTGAATTTTAAATCTATCTTTAAGTGAAATGTCATCCGCATCTTGTCTTGCTATATATTTTCCATTTGATTTTTTTAGCAAAATATTTAATGATTTTGTCAGTCCTAAGTTTTGTTTGTTTTGAAAAAATCTAATTCTTGCATCATTAAATTCTTCAACAATATTTCTAGTTTTATCAGTTGAGCAGTCATCAAGAATTAATAATTCAAAATTTTCATAAGTTTGTTCCAATATACTCTTTATTGACTCACCAATTGTATGTTCATTATTGTAGGTTGCTAATAAAACTGATATGTTTGGTGTTTGTTTAATACTCAATAAATATTTCCTTATATAGTTTAAGGATATTATTTTCATCAAATTCATCAACAACAAAAGAAAATATTTGTTTACTGGTTTCAAGTAGAAATTTTGGATTATTTAATAAATCCAACTTGCTTAAAGCATCAACATAATCAAACTGTTTAAATGATAATCTATAATCAATTGGAAAATAATCAGAAATTCCACCATAATCTGGAAATATTGAAGGTACTCCGAAAGAAGATGCCTCGCCTAATAGACGTGGTTGACCTTCATACATTTTTGTAAAAGTAATAACTGCTCTTGAATTTTTAATTAAATTTTGAGATTCTTTATTGTTAAGTACTCCTACATATTCTAAATTTGTATTTTGTTTTGAAATTATGAAATTTTTTAGTTCACCATCCCCTGCTATCTTTAATTTAATTTTTAGATTATTCAATTTACTCCATGTATCAACAAGCTCTTCCAGTCCCTTCGCTTTACTCAAAGTTCCTGCATAAAAAATATAATTTGAATCAGGATTGTAATCAGATTGATTATGAAAAATTGCTACAGGATTTTTTGCAATTTTTACTTTTTCTTGAGGTACTTCAGAATTTAAAATTTTATCAAAATGAAAATTGTTTAAAACAATTATTTCTACTTCATTTATTTTCAAAATTTTAAAATATCTCTTTCCAAATATAATTGCCAAAAAAGACTTGCTAAAGGATTCATCAAAATATTTATTAAAAATTGTTTTATTTGAAAATCCACACATCGGACACTCTTTTAATCCTTTTAAGTGATTTTTACTCAAGAAATGTCTTGTGCACTCATATCTAAAATTATGAATTTTTAAAAATGTTTTAATTTTATTTTTTTCTAATACTTTAAATAAACCCACATTTCCCCTAAACCATATATTGTGAACATAGGCAAAGTCGGGTTGAAAGTTTTTAATTTTTTGTTTTAACAAAGTATTAGCAGTTAAGTTTTTCCCTATAATTAAATAAAAAAAATCTAAGATACTAAATCTTGATGAGTTATCAAACTCGATATAATCTACTTCATAAAGTTTTTCTAATAAACGAAGCTCATCAGCAATGTTAGAATCTTCTCCGCCGAAGATTCTGTACTTATTGTGTATAACTAATATTTTTTTCATTACTTAAAAAATTTATATATTTAGAGTACTACACAAATATATTCTTTTATTTTCTTAATAATGAACTTAATATTAAAGAATATGGATAAAATAGAAACTTTATTTTTTGTATGTATGTCCAAAAATTGTTTCTCTAAATTAAAAAAAAATCTTGAATTTTTGGTAAATCTTAAAAATGAATCTAAATTCAATATTAAAATTTTGGTTATAGATTCTGATTCAGTAGATGGTACTAAAAAACATTGTAGGGATTTACTAGATAAACAACTTATAGACTCTTTTGTAGAGGTTGATAATCTTGAAAATTTATATAATTCAAGAATCGAAAGACTGACAATTTGCAGAAACAAGGGTTTGAAAGAAATCGATAGATTTAAAATTGATCAATTTTTATACATTCCATTGGATTCTGATATTTTATTATTTGAAGATATAAATATAAATAAATTTGAGTTATTAATCAAAAATGTAATTGAAGACAGAAACGTAGAAGCAATATTTCCTTTTTCCCTACCTTACTATTATGATATTTTTGCACTAAGAAAGCCTGGGTGGGTAAATAATAATATTTTCAAAGCTAATTTGCTTAAAAGTAAATTCAGGTTTCTATCTTTCTTTATAAATTATTATTACATATTTAGAAACCAGTTTCCTCCAAGTAAATTTAAAGAAAACTTAATAAAGGTTAATAGTGCTTTTGGAGGTATGGGAGTTTACAAAATAAAGAATATCAGTAATTTTAAATATTTTTATTCTCCAGACTTTACAAATTTAGATATGGTTTCAGAACACATAAGCTTTAATAAAAATTTTGAAAATCTGTTTATTAAAAAAGATTGGAATATTCCTGCTCCAAAAGGTTATATATTTTTTAATACCTATACTTTTTTTGGTAAGTTTATTTATTTTTTGAAATCAATAAAGAACAACTCGGTTACAATTGAAAAATGAGTGATAAAGTTCTTGTGACTGGTGGTGCTGGCTTTATAGGTCATATTCTAATTAAACATATCTTAGACACTACTGATTATGAAATTTTTAGTATTGACAGACTTGATTATTCAGGAAATCTTAATCGCTTTAGCCATATGTTAAAAGATTATGATGATGCTAACAAAAAAAGAGTTAAAATAATTTATCATGACTTAAAATCAGACATTAATAATTTAATTGAAAGCCAAATAAGAAATATTAAACACATTTTTCATTTAGCAGCTTCTTCACATGTAGATAGATCAATCACAGAACCTATGACTTTTGTTTATGACAATGTTGTTGCAACTGCAAACTTATTGAACTACTCAAGAAACCTTGACCATCTCGAAAATTTTATTTACTTTAGCACTGATGAAGTTTTTGGTCCGGCTCCTAAGGGTATCAATTTTAAAGAATGGGATAGATATAATTCAACAAATCCATACAGTGCAACAAAAGCGGGAGGTGAGGAATTAGCCATTGCATTTGAAAACACTTATCAATTACCTGTAATCATAACTCACACTATGAATGTCTTTGGAGAAAGACAACACCCCGAAAAATATATTCCAAATACACTTTGGAAATTAAAAAATGGGGAAAAAATATTAATACACTCCGATAAATCAAAAACTAATCCAGGTAGTAGGCACTATATTTATGGTGAAGATGTTGCTAGGGCTGTTATGTTTATATTAGAAAACAAGAAAGCACTTAAAGAAAAAAACTTTGACCAATATGGGGCAAAGTGTTTGAAAGTTAATATTCCTGGCTCTAATGAATTAGATAATCTAGAAGTCGCTAAATTAATTTCAAAGTATTCAAAGTTTGAATTGAAATATGAATTAGTAGACTTCCACTCAAGCAGGCCCGGTCATGACTTGAGATATGCTTTAGATGGTAATTTAATTAATTCTCTTGGATGGAATCATAAATACAGCATCGAGGACTCGTTTGAAAAACTTGTTGAATGGTTTTTAAAAAACCCTGAGTGGCTTGATTTTTAATTAAAAAATTTTTTAATTGTATTTACAATATACTCTCTCTGATTTTTTGTAACCCACCAGCCGACTGGAATACATACCATTTTTTCAACTAAATTATCTAATGCTGGCAAGGCTTCTTTGTACTCAAGTACTGCGGTATGTATATCGTTTCTTTCATGAACTCTACTGGTAGAAATTTTATTTTTTGACATAAATTTCATGAAATTGTTTCTATCATCAACTTTTATGGTGTATATCCAGAATGGAACATTGTTTTGACTTTGATAATCCATGATTTCCAAACCTTCAATTTCTCTTAAGTTTTTGTTATAAAATTCACCATTTTCAATATATTTTGGAAGTAATTTATTAACAACTGGCTCAAAATTTTCTAAACCTATCGACGCATTTACATCATTCATATGAAACTTGAATCCTGCTTCTTCAATATTTTCTTCACATCGAAAATCTTTTCTATTTTCGTTTCTATCTATTCCGTACCACCTCAAGAGCTTTCCCCTTTCAAAATCTTGTTTATCATTAAAAATTACACACCCTCCATCAACTGAAGTCAGATGCTTTATAGCTTGAAAACTAAAAGTCGAAATATTTCCATATGTTCCAATCAGCTTATTGTTATATCTTGAACCAAAGGCATGGGCACAATCTTCAATAATCTCAAACTTAAATCCATATTTATTCTTAAAATTATTTTGAATACTTTTTAATTTTTTTAGATCTACGGGAAATCCACCCCAGTGAACTACCAGTACAGCCTTTGTGTTGCGATTTAATTTTTTTTCAAGATTATCTAAATCCATATTGCAATTGTTAGGGTCAACATCAACCCATCTTAAATTTATACCATTTAATATAATTGGCCAATTAGTTGCCGTACATGTAAGGGGTGTTGTTAAAATATGGTCTCTTTTATTAGTAATTTTTACTTTGTCTTTTCCAATGCCATTTGTTTTTAACATATGCATAATCATGTGCAATGCAGAAGTAGCTGAGTTTGTAGTAACTATTTTTTCTTCATTAAAAAATTTAGATAATTTTTTTTCAAATTGTTCTACTAATGGTCCTTGAGTAATGTAGCCACTGTTAAGAACTTTTTTTGAAGCATTTGCAGCATTTTTATCCATGTAAACTTTAAATAGAGGTATATCATTCATTTTAATTATCCTTTGATAGATTTATTATAGTTAAAGAAGGAAAGTTTTCTAAAATTCTAATGTTATAATGACGAGAGATTTTTTTTAAATATGGATTTATCTTTTTTTTCTTGTATTTTATCATCCAATCAACACTGTCCCTCTCTTCGGAGCCTCCTTCCAGAAGCATTACCAAATTAGTTCGTGGTAAATAATTTTTTACTGCAAATTCATATATATCGGCATCATTTGATATATCTATATGAATCATGTCAAAATTTTTTGAGTTTTTATAAAAGTTATAAAAATCTCCTTTTTCAATTTTGACATTTTTATATTTTTTGAATTGTTTTAATATTGTTTCTCTATTGCTATTGTTAAATTCATATTCATCAAACAAGTCTATCGCTACAATCTCAACAGAACTATCCAATTTGCTAGCAAATGAATTTAATGAATAGCCATCGAGAATTCCTATCTCTAAAAGAGATTTAGGATTAAATTCCTCACATAGACTTTTAAATACTTTTTCATATGAATTAATTTTATAAGAGCTTTTCATTTCGAACATAATCATTTTATACTGAAAATTACTTATAGTTAAAACATGAAGCCTAAAATAGTAATATTATTAAATACTTCTATTTACATATCCAGAGATTTTAAAAAAATTAAACATTTTATTTTTAAATATAAAAAAAGAAGTTCGATAAAAAAAAGTAATATTCAATGGGGAATTCAGCGTATTCAACAATATTCTTTAGGAATTGAAAGGCTTAAAGAATTAGAAATCTTTAATTTATATGAAAATATAATTTTTACTGATAATACTCTTGGCAAGAAAGTTTTATTACCTAGAAAAATAAAAAGAACTTTGCCTAGAAATACGCAATATATCTTAAGAAGAAAAAACAATTTAGGAAAATACAACAAAGGTGCTGGGTTGGTTGAGAATTTAAAGTTTTGCTTAGATAGTTTGAATAACTATGACTACATGATATATTTTGAACCAAGACTGTATGCTTTAAATAATAAATTTTTTAAAAGTTTCTTGAAATCACCAGGCAATGTTTTTTATAAAAATAAAAATGATTATAAATCGGGGTATTTTGGAGTATCTATAATTGATTTCACTAATTTTATTAAGAGTTTAGACACTCATCTAATGATTCAAAACGGCTTAAGTATAGAGACCCTCTTATTTGATTATTTTAAAAATATAACATCAGACTTCATAGAGGAACCATTTACCAAAAGAAATACTGGTTATGTCAGGGGTTTGAAAATTAACGATGAAAACTCTTATGAAATTTACTAATCAATTATTTTGAATAATTTCTTCCATCTCCATGAGAACTATCATAATAAACAAGTGGAATGTCAATATACAAACTATCTGTAAGTTGCTGAAGTCCTAGCCAACAGTCGTAATCGGCCCATAAAGGTAAGCCTCTAAAACCTCCTAATATATCAAATATCTTTTTTTCAACTATTACGCTAGAAGTTATAAAACAATTATGAATTAAAGAAAAGTTGTAATCCCAAATTTTTGGTAATTTATTTTTTTTAATAAAGTCAGAACCTTTATATAAATATTTTAAGTCACTCAAATACTTTTCACCATTATAAAGTTGATACTCGTTTTTAATTTTTATAGGACGATCGCAGTAATATCCTTCTGTAGAAGACATACCTATCTTATTTACTGACATCTCATCGAGTTGTATTTCTAATTTGCTATCTAACCACAAGTCATCATCATCTAGAAATGCTAACAAATCTCCTTCGGCAACATTTGTGCCAAAATTTCTTATGCTTCCTGGTCCAAATCCATTTAATTTTTTTTGATTCTCAAGTAGGTTTACAACTTTTGTTTTTGTTCCAAAATCAATATTTTCATACTCTTTATCTGTAGATCCATCATTTACAATTATGATTTCAAAATTTTTATAGGTTTGATTTTTAACGCTGTTAATTGCTTCATTTAAGTAATTAAATCTATTGTACGTAGGTATGACAACAGAGACTAATGGGTCTTTTTTTGCTTTATAGACTATTTTATTTTCTATATATTTTTTCATTTTCAAACTATTATTAATTTAATAATAAGCTTACATGATTACAAAAAAAGAAAAAATTAAACAAGAACTGGCTCAATTTGAAAAAGTATGGCATGGTGGCTATTTTACAGGGTACTCCAAAAAACGTAATCAGAAAGGTCTTGAGCAGTATTTACTAAATAACTTAAAAGGTAAAGTTTTGTTAGAAATTGGATGCGGTGGAGGCCAGTGGACAAAATTCATCTACGAGCAAAATATATACGAAAAAATTATTTGTGTTGATGTTCTTTCTGCTGAACATAATAAATTTTGGGAAAATTTAGGAGAAGAATCTAAAAAAGTTATCACTTACTTTCAAGTCAATGATTTTAATTTATCAGAAGTTCAATCTAATTCTATTGACTATGTTTTTAGCTATGATGTATTTTGCCATATATCATATTCTGGAATTGATAGCTATCTAGCCGCTCTTTCATCAAAGTGTAAAAATGGTAGTCAACTATTAATTATGTATGCTGACCCTAAGAAATATTTAAAAAGTGAGCCGGAAAATAAATATCATGTAATTAAGTATTTACCTAAAAAAAAGATGCTTTACAAAGTTTCGAACAAACTTTTAATTAATGATGCATTAGCAGATTCAGATGGTGTGCCAAGCAAAATTGAACCAAGGTGGTTTTGGATAGGTAAAGATAAATTTATTAAGCTTGCAAAAAAATATAAGTTTAATATTTTGGATTCAGATTTAAATATAGATAAAACAAATCCTATTACTTTACTACAAAAAAATTGATGAAAATATATTTTATTACTTATGGTGATCAACAGTTTTATCTGTCAAAAAAAAATTTATCATACTTAGCAAAAAATAGCGGACTTTTTGATAATGTTATTAGCCTAGGTCCAAGTGATTTAGATAAACAATTCAAAAGCCAATATCAAAAAATATTAACAGTAAAGAAGGGTGGGGGGTTCTGGATTTGGAAACACAGAATTATTAAAAATTTATTGGATGAAATTAAAGAAAATGACATAATAATTTATTGTGATGCTGGTGCAAGCTTAAACACTTCTGAAAAAGCTGTAAAAAGATTCTATGACTATATTGATATACTTACTGACGTAAATATCTCTCAATTGAGAATGCGCTGTGAAAGTCATTTTTTAGAAAAAAATTATACACATAGAAGATTGTTTGATTATTTTAATATCAAATTAGATTCCCAAATTGCGGATTCTACTCAATTACAAGCAGGTCACCAATTTTACAAAAAAAATCAAGAAAGTTTAGATTACTTTCAAGAATATTCTAAAGTGCTAGAAGACGATGTAAATTTAATAACAGATATGTATAGTGAAGAAAGTCAAATAAACACCTTTGTTGAACACAGGCATGATCAAAGTATTTTTAGTTTGATGAGTAAAAAATATGATTCCAAAATTATCGATAATGAAACTGAATTTCGTATTAAACCAGAACTGCAATTTGACTACCCTTTTCTAAGTGTAAGAAGCTATGGTCACAGGCAAAAAGATTACCTAAAGTACATGCTGACAAGAAAAAGATTTTTGTCCAAAACAATATATTTTCCTCTTAATAAAAACTAATTTTTTAAAGGATAAATATCAATGCCAAATATTTTTTTTATATTTTTATCACGTAATAGTGAGTAAAAAATAGGTGCAATTCTTCTATAAATTTTTTTTCTTGGAAACATAACCATAAATAATGTTCTAAAAAAGAAGAATTTGTGTTTATAAACAATCGTCTTAGATAGTTGTTTCACTGAGTAAAAATGATTTATTTCATTTTGGGAATTGATGTATTCACGCTTTTGCTCTTTCCATACATTTAAACTTGAAATATATGAATTAGTTTGATTAAATGCTTTTTTAACTGCATAAGAGTACCTCTGATTGTCTTGAAAGTCATATTTATATTTTTCTATGTTTACCCTTTCATTATCATTATGTTTTATTTTTTCAATAAAATCGAATACCTCTAATACTTTTGTATTTTTCGTATTCGTAATTAACCTATTTATTAAGTCATGATCTTCCCATCCCCACCCAAATATATATTCATTAAATCCATTAACTTTTTCAAACAAGTTTTTATCAACTAAAAAATTGCCGGGATCATATCTTTCTTTGTAAAAAATTATCAAGTCATATTTTGAATAATCTAAATTATTAAATTTTTCAAAGTTAATTAATGTGTCTGCGTCAAGTTTTAAAACATAATCAGTGGTTACTAAGTTAATTCCAAAATTATAAGCTCTTGAAGCCCAATAATGACTTTCATTTTGCCTTGAGACAACACGTAATTTTTTATCCTCCTCCAGGTTTAGGGGGGTGTCTGATGACCAATCAATAACCAGGTGTTCGTATATATTATTAAGTTTGAGTATGTTTTCTCTAGCTTGCTTCAAATTAATATCTCTATTTTTACAAGCAGTTACTACTGTTAAGTCTTTAGTTTTCAATCCTGAACCAACTTTCAGGAAGTAGATCTTTAGTGTTTGTGTCTTCTAATTTTGAATCTTTAAACCAATATTTTGGAGCAATTACTTTTTTTTGTTTTGAAAGCCATGCTCCCCACCAACTAAATGAACTATTTGCAATAATATGGCTGTCACAAAGAGTCATAGCACACAAGTCTAAGAATTTATTTTTATTAAATACTTTGGACATAATAATAAAATTTTTTTTATTGAATAAAGCTTGGTTACTGACCCAGTCTATGTCGTCTGTAAAAACTAGGAATACTTGATCTTTTGAAAAGTTTGAAATAGCATCTTCATAATAATTGATTTCAAGAGCTGAATGATTTTCATTTGTAAGATAGTCTGTTCTCCTTATATGTATTGATACTGGGTTTTCGAATTTATTTATAGAATCTGTAGCTTTAAGTCTAATTTTATTTTTAAAAGTAAAATCATCTAACAATTCTGATCTTACATTAAGAAAATATTTTTCCGACTGAAAAAATCCCCAAATATTGATATTATCTGGGCAATTATTAAAAATAGTTTTGTCAAATTCAAAAGATGATTCTTTTATAATTTCATTTGTATTTAAGTACTGAATATTTCTTCTAGTTAGACTCTCCATCTTAAAAGGTACAAATAATTTATGGTTGTGCTTATTTTTTTTATATAATAGCTTAATTGATGCTTTGTAAATGAATTTGTTTCTTTCAATAAATGGATAAGAGGGAGGAATACAAAATTCATACCCCATGTTTTTTGATATGCCTTTTAATGCTGCGTATTTGAACATTTGATTAGCTAATCTACCAGGTGAGGCAATAAGGTTATAACCAATCATGAGTACTATTTTAACTATTATTAGGTTAAAATTTTAAATAAAAGTAATTGCCAATACAAACTAATTATTAGTTATTTAGGAGGAGAAGGCTATAAAAAAGAAAGTAATATTTTCTCAACCCTGGGGTGGGCTTGGAGATAACTTAGCGTTTAGTAATTTGCCTGAATTATTTAATAAAATCGATGTAGCTTTTTATATTTCATATATGAATTACACCAGAAATAAAGAAATTCATGATTTGTGTTGGGCTAATAATAAGTTTGTAAAAAAAAGAAAAAAAGTCATTCCTAATATTGGATTTAAAACTATAGAGAATTCTGGTTATAAAGTTTTTGATAAAAAATTTAATTCTATTCAAAATATAAATGTTGCACACGGGTTTAAACCTGGAAATGGATTTCCTAAGATAGAGCTACAAGAGAATATTGACAAGAATAAAAATGCTAAATTTAATCATGTAGTTGATACTCAGGCATTCTCAATTTTTAACAATCCAGATTTTTCATATGATAAAAATTCTTTTTCTGAGAAAATTAATTATTATTCATCAAATTCTTCATATCGAATAATTTATCCTAATCTTTACCGTTCAGATGAAAATTCTGGAAAGATTTTGGAGGTTAAAAATTTAAGTATGCTTATATCTATATTGTTAAGAACAAACACATTCGTCTGCCTAAATTCTGGCTCACATGTCCTGGCCTCAGCGTTGAAAAATATTACAGGATTTCCAAAAAATATTATTTCATTTAATACCATAACTGATTTGGATGTTGAAATAATAAATGAGAAAATTTTATCAAAAAAAGGTCAATTTTACTTTGATAATGTTAGATACGAAAAAATTGAAATAGTTAAAAAAAATATTTCAAATGAAAAAAATAACGATATACAACATATTGGTCTAAATATGGGAAAAAGCATAAGGCGGCACAGAAAACTTTTTTATTATAAAAGAAAAATAAGTAAAATTTTTTCTATTTAAATATATTTTTCATTAATAGCGATAAAATTTGAATATTCTATAAACTCATCTTCAATTGAGTATGATTGTAGTTCAAATAAATTAATTGGTCCCATTCTAAAAAGTTTAAAATTATTTTTTTTCAATAGTGTCCAAAATTGAAAAAAAGAAATTTTTGTATCTACTGAAGTTGAACCAAATTCAAATTGTATGACTTTTACCTTTTTTATTGAACTTCCAAGACCTTTAATTACCTCATATTCATTTCCTTCGGTATCTACTTTTAGGAAATCGATTTCTTTATTTTGAAAAACTTTTTTAATATATTCATTCAAAGTAATAACCTTTACATCGTATGACAATATATCTTCATTATTTTTAAAAAATGACCTTAGATGCAAGGAGGATAAGGAACTATTTTTATTATGAAAATAAAACTTTTGGTTATCTGACTTGCTGGAAACAGCTAGATTTTCTATTTTTACATTTTTGTTATTAAAATGAGATTCAAGATAAGCATAATTCTCAATTGAAGGTTCGAAAATTACTAAATTTTTAATATTAAATATTTTTAATAGTTCTTTACTGTAGTCTCCTCTATGACCACCTACATCAATACAAATATCAAGAGTTTTTTCTTTGAAGAATGTTTTAATATATTTTACTTCAAGGTCAAATCTGTCATAATTTTTTGTTTTACCTAAATAATAATTACCCATTTCAATAACTTTTTTAATAAAATAACCATCCTTATTTTTTTTAAGTGATAGTGCAAATAGAAATTCAATAAAAGAACTAATAATTATGAACATAAAAATATGATAAACTATTCAAGATTTCTATCAACTAGAAAATATTTTATTAAAATTGATTTTTAGTTTTATTCATAAAAAAGAATAAAAAATACAGCAAAAGCCAAGGCATATAAAGGAGAGAGTCGCTCTTAAACATGTTAATTGTCAAAAATATAAGAATTAAAAAAGAATCATAGTCTACTCTTCTGAGAATTAATAATTGTTTGAAAGTAAAAAACAAGAATATAACTAATCCAATTAAACCAGTAAATAAAAAAATTAACAAAATTGAAGAATGTGGAAGTAGGAATCCCATCTCAATATTCGTTGCATACTTATAATTGTAAATATCAACTTCACCGTATAGTTTAGCTAAAGAAAAAGGACCGCTACCTAAAAACACATTTAGAATTTCTGGGTTATGCCTTGCAATAAATATTCCCCAAAGCTCAGAACGATTAATAAAAAATGCAAGTTGACCAAACAATAATAGAAAGAAGCTCAGTGGTGAATTTGTTTCTTTTGCATTGTTTAGATAATCAAGTGAAGATGAATTTTTATCTAAACTATAGGTATTAGCAAGGTTCAAGAAATTATTTGAAGAAAACTCAATAGAGTAAGCAAAATTATTAGTACCGATAAAATTTATTAATGTGAGAAGAATAACTGAAGAAAGAAAAATTAAATAAACTTTTTTAATTGAATATTCATTGAGAAATTTTAATAGTACACACAACATTAAAGTTATTAATGCAGCTTTGTTGTTTGATGCCAGTAACCCAATCATTGGAAATATCAAAAAAACTATACTTGTTTTAAATTTTTTAGTTTTTAAAACTTTAAATATATAAATCAAAATTGTTAAAGCAAAAAATTCACCAACCGTTTCAGCACTTGGGAAAAATCCTCTCCAAGCAACTCTTTCAGACCACTGATTAAATCCAAACAGGTCCTGATTTTCAGTTCCGTACTTAGTTGTACCAAAAAGATAGTAATTGATAAAATTGATTAGAGGGTTTGAGGAACCAAGATACCCAAAAATTATTAGCAAAAGGCTAGTCAGTAAAAAATTATTAGCCATTAAATTTAATTTGAAATATTCTTTTCTTTTTTGAAGAAATTCATTTATTCCAATAAGTGTAAAGATAGATAAGTAGCACCAGAAAATTATTGATGTTGGTGATGATCCAGTATTTGAAAGTCCTCTAATTTTGTCAGGATTCAAAAAATAATCATTTCCAATCGATAAATACGCCCAAATTAAAACTATCAAATGAAAATAAGTTAAAAGTTTGTAATGTTTCCTAGTTCCTAATATATTAAAAATTGCATAACTCACAAAAAATATTGCAAAGAAATAGATGTTTAAACCACTATAGAGACCCATTAGGATAAAAGTAAAAGGCGTGTATTTTATAATTTCTTTTTTTCTAGAGTCAATGATTATCAGAATAAAAAAACTTAAGAATAAATAGTAAACAAAAATATAACGATACGTACTAAATATTGAAAGATCCATTTCAAAATATTTTTTTTGATAAAATCTAGTTTCTGCATATGTTCCAAAACAAAGAAGCAGAGATGTAATGCTTGATGCAAACAAATGTTTGATAGTAATTGAATAATTGTCTTTTTTTGGTATTAATGATATTAAAATCAACCATATAAAGGTTTGCAAAAACAAATTAAGTATAATATTTGTTCCTATTGATATATAAAAAATATGCCCAATTTGATCAATTCCGGTAATTGTTCCAAAACATCTAATTGAGGAATAGTCGTTAAATCTTATTTTGTAGTGATCTTGATAGATAACATTCACATTATGAATTAAGAATTCAGTAAGAGATATGCTGCAAGTATTAATCTCATAGAAAGCTAAGTCCGAGGTAATTTTTTCAGGTGTTACATTATCTGAATAATTTGAATTTGAAAAAGAAAACATTAACAAAAAAACTAGTAGAGTGAATTTTAATAATTTTTCTTTATCTTTTAAAATATTATTCATTTGAGTAATTTAAACTTTGAATTAAATAAAAAATAAATAACAGCAACACCCACAATAGAAAAAATCATTAACGCATTGTGGAAAAAAGGCTCAGGCAATTTATCATTAGGTATAAAGTCCCAACCTCCATTTACATAATGCTCACATTCAACAAATGAATTAACAGTCACTACATTTTTGTCGTAATCATATAATAAAACTGGTTCAAAATCAGGATCATTATCAAAAACAAACCCATCTAGTAAAGGCAAAGTCAGAGGCTTATAATCAGGTGGATACTCTCCACAAAAACTTTTTATATTTTCATTCATGAGAAATGTTTACTCTTAAGAATCTAGATGTCAAGCTTAGCAGTGAAGCAAAAAATATAATGAAACTCAAATAAGGTATTACTTTATAGGAAAATTTAAAATCAATATTATTTATTATTTTTATAGGAACATTTTTATATTTAAAATTTGAAGATTTATAAACAAATTGGTTATGATCACACGGGTTGTCGTCGTTTGAACCTAAAAGCATATTTATACCTGGTTTGTTTACTTCACAAGTGGCAAGAATAGAATTCTTGTAATATATATCATCAACATTTTTTTGACTCATTTGAAAGGGAAATCCGATTAAAAATAAATTTATCAGTATTATAAAAATTGATAGTGTTTTAAATGGTATGTATTTTTGCTTAAAAAATTCAGCAAGTAGACAAGTAAAAGAAATTACCGTAAAAAAAGAGTAATAAAAAGCTTTTAAGCTGTCACCAATATTGGGATCAAAATTATTGGTAAAAACACCGGCAGCCGACATTGCAATAAAAAATATTCCCAATAATGGGCTTAAAATTATTAATTTTGTTTTATATCTAAAAATTAAAGTAAATGTTACGAAAAAATAAAAAATTAAAGAATACTTAAAAGAAGTTCTTTGCCTAGTTTCATTTATATAATTAACGTCATTAAATCTATTATCAAAATTTGCGCTCAATCTTAATACTGAACTATTTGAATCAAACTTTATTGATGGGATTTGATTGTAGTTGTTTGAATCATTGATTTTAAAGAAGTTATATCTACCAAGAAATAATTCTGTATATTCAGAATCCCAGTACAATTTAAAAAAATCTCCGAAAGTATCAAACAAAGTAATCGATAAAAAAGATTCATTGTGAAAATACTTATTTGGATTATTAATTAAATCTTTTGAATTTATACTAGTAAAAAATTTAGTACTAGCTTTATTATTATATTTTTCTTCATGCTCAACCTGTGTTATTAATTTATCATTCAAAAGAAAATTTTGAACTGACAGTAGAGAAAACGTTAAGAATATAATTACTAGATATTTTAAATTTTTTTTAACAATTAAATGTTTATGCTCGAAAATTATATAGAAAAATAAAAAAGCTGAAGACATTACGGTAATAGATATTTTTAATGCAAGTAACAGTGAATAAAGTGAAATAAATGAAACTAAAAAGTAATTATTTTGGTAAAGTTTATAATCTTCTAGCAAATAAATCAGCCAAATAAGAATACAAAAAGCTAGTATTTCTGGTTTAAAATTTAGTTTCAATTGAATTATTGGTGGAGAAGTCATTACGACAGTAATGGCGGCTAAAGTATGTAAAGTGCTAAATTTTTTCATCTCTAAGAATTTAAACAAACCTAAAAATCCAAGAAAAACTATTAGAGAATTCGTAAAATGTATTGAAATGTTCATTAGTTCATTTAAAGTTATATATTCATAAAATTGATTAAACACTACTCCAAAAAAGTAATTCAAATAATAGTAGAAATTCCCCTGTTCTAACCCAGTTTCTAAAATTTTTTGATCATAGAAATAAAAATAATTTAAATATTTTTCAAAATCAGGCGATAGAACAATATCATACGTAAGGTATAAAAATACCGAAACAAGATAGTTAACTAGAAAAATATAAAGATATATATATATATTTTTTTTTAAAAAAAATTTAATAAAATTATGTTTTAATTTCATAGCTCACAATCTTTTTTTAAACAGAACTTCTTAAATTATATGCATTAAAAAAAGTAACATTTATCCTAAATTATCTATATGTTTGCTTTAACTTTCCTAGGTAAATTCTTAATTGTATGTATAAATAGTTGAAATACAAAAAAATATTTTTGGTTAATATTAAATTGATTTTTTTAAATATATTGATGTTTTTAAAAGACTGTATAAACTCATCAGGATATTTAATCATTAACTTATTAAAAAAATATAATTTATATTTTGGTACTCTCCAATTAGTAAAATCTGAATTTAATGCCGAAGTAAACTGTGTCCTGTTAAAACGTTTAACTTTATTTAATAAACCAAAAGAATCTAGTTGATTTTTAAAAGTTACTTCACAATTTAAATGGTTATCATTGTAATCCAATGCTTGATCAGAATTTACAAATTCGCATATTTTGAGAAAATCTATAATATATTTTTTTGGAACAATAGCATGTCTATCGCATATACCAAAATAGTCTTCCCCACTTGGTATGTGTATATAATTTGAGTCAAATTTTTTTTGCTCGGTTAAATAAAATTGATCGAATCTTGAAAAGATTATTACGTCATAATTTAATATATCTTCAATATAGTTTTTTAAAATAATGTCTTTAAGAGCAAAATGTATCATGCCAGATGAATACAGTCCTGTATCAATTCCTTTAAAAAAATATTCTTTCCACTTTCCGTCAAAGTTGCTCTCATAGTATTGTTCCCAATTAGACGGCTCTTCAAAAATCCACTTAAATTTAGCAACTTTTAAAAATGATTGATTGATTATCCACTTACTTCCTGTGCATATAGCTAAATCAGAATTCAGAGGTTCTAAAACATTTTTGTAGAGTGAATTCCATGTAGCTTCGCCTCCGCGTGGATTGCCAGATAAAATAGTTAAATATTTTGTATTCACTAACATTAGAATACTTATGTAAAAATATTTTATTTTATGAAATGTGAATTTTTAATAACAAATATTTAATTTTATGAAATAGATTAAAGCTGCTTATTAGGGTATAAATTAATGAAATTTTTTGAAAAAATATATATAGTTAGCCTCAAAAACTCAACAACAAGAAGAACAAAAATAAAAGATTCTTTACAAAAATTAAATTTAGAATTTGAGTTTTTTGATGCATTCGATTCTAAAAATATTGACATTAACTATATGAAGAAAACAAAAAAAATTGCTTATACAGGAAATAAGTTTTATTGTACTAAGAAATGTAGCTGCAGTGGTTTTGGTCACAATCTGAGAAGTACTTCGATAGCAAATCAATTATCACATGAAAAAATATGGAAAATAGCTTATGAATCAAAGAAAAATATTCTTATATTAGAAGATGATGTTCAATTTAATGAAAATTTTCATGAGCTTATGAATATTTATAAAAAGAATGTCCCAAAAAAATGGGATTTAATTTACTTATCAACCAATTCAAATTATGAACACAAAAAATTATTCAATAAAGTTAGTCACGGATTCTCAGGGTCTCATATGTATGTCATAAATCACTCTGCGGCAAAAATTGCATTAGACAATCTTTATCCAGTCAGAGCGCATGTTGATGGATATTTAGATAGATTTTTAATTAGAAAAAATAGCTTTTACAAAAAACCATTATTGAAAAATTGTTTTGTTACAAAAGATAAATTTGGAGTTAATTCTTCTATTGAGTTGAATACAAAAACTACAATGGAAGAATTAAAATAGGATAATTCTATAAATTAAAACATTACGGATTGAATCCAGATTTACTAGCATCAAGCCTGTAAGGATAATTGTGTAACTTTAAAAAATTTGTTATTGGAGCTTTATAATTTTGATTTTTCAAATTAGGGGATAGATTTAAATATTCTTGAACTAAATTTTTATCTAAAAATGGATATCTTGTTTCTAGTCCAAAGCTTCCTCCAACGGACTCTTCTTTTGATATATAACTCATCTGAGTGCCATAGAAAAAATTTTGCCAAGGGAATATTTTAGATAAATCATTATCGAAAATTTTTGGATTAGGTTTGTCAAACGTATATTGCTGTCTGTTTGAATATATTTCATCACCTCCCTGACCTGAAGCAACTATTTTTATATTTGAGTTGTGTTTTTTTGCCTTATCTAAAACATATGCAAGCCCAATTGCTCCAGGATCATCACTTCCAACTTGAGATAAGTTATCTATATTTTTACCATAGAAAAAAGGGTCACCATTTACTTGAATATGTTGAATTAATCTTTTTCTAATTTCTTCATTTTGAAGATTGTTCCTAAATCTTGTATTTCTTGGTGACGAAATGAGTCTCCTAAGTAACCTCTTCAACAAAACTTTTTGGTGTTCTTGTCTAAAAAAAGAATATGTAAAGTAAGGTATCCCTAATATATCAAAAGCACAAGAAATTGCACCGCTATCATGTCCGCTGCTTAGCGGTAATACAATACCGTGTTTCAAATCTTTAAACCTCTTCTTAATACTATCGATGAATAATTCATTCCAGCGATCAAAGGAATTCTTATATTGGTCTAAATTAAAATTAAAATAACTCTCAAATATTGTGAAATTGTGAGAGGTTAAATCATAAGAGTAAATAGTATTTGGTTTACATTTGACTATATTTTGACTGTTATTTTTTTTTAAAGTTGTTTGAAGAGATGATACAGAAAGTAGTCCGTTATCAATTGAATAAAACAATGGTTTGGTTCCAAAAATATCAGTCAAAAAATAAACCAAATTTTTGTTTGAGTCATAAATCAAAATTGCATATTCCCCGTCAAGCTCTTTCCAAAAATTAATTCCCTTTTTTAAATACTTATCCAAAATGAAGTATGAGTCTGACGAATACAAATTGTTATCATAATTATAAATTTGGCCATTAAAAATTAGCCTCACACCATTTTTTTCAACAGGTTGAGGAGTAAATTCACCTGTAAGGCTAAGCAAAGAATGACACATAGTAAATTTGTTGAAGTTAATTTTATTAAAGTAATCTGGACCCCGTAAGAGAAATCTATTATCTATCTCTGAATTAGGAGAATTTGTAAAATATATACCACACATAATTGATTTAATTCTAATTTAGTGTAGGAATCATGTTTTTACAGGGTATTTAATTTTAAATTAACAAATTCTTGAATTACTATTATATTTTATCCTTTAACTTCATAAGATTATTGGAATTTTTGAAATTCCAACCATGCCAGCCTAGGTGTTTATTTTGATTAAATGTTTTTCCTTGAACCCATTTTTTATAGAATGGGAATTGAAGAGCATTTTCATATGAAAATTTCATTGCTACATTTACTGATGGGAACTTTATTTTACTTTCCATTGCTAAATCATAATTGTAGGAACATAAGAAGAAATCTTCAGGTATATTATTACATGTAGAAAATTGCTTTGAGTAATCTAGAAATTTTTTACTTCTTAGGCAAAATCCACCATTTCCAATTCTATTTTTTTTAATACAGCTTTTAACAAAATTTGCCTTTTTTTTATCGAACCCTGAAGCTGTGTTGAACCAATTTTCATCGTCTGGCCAAGGTGCTCCTATATAATCATATTTATAAAAATCATCAGACCAAAGATTGCCATTTACAAAGTGGCCATCCTCATGAACTAAAATTACATAATCTGATTTAATATAATTTGTCAAAGTTAAACAAAAATCAGAATATTCATCAAGGTTCTTAAAGGGATTAATGTTAACTACGTCAAAGTTTTCACCTTTTATCTTTGTATTTGTAAAAAGTGTTATTTTTTCAAACCTAAACAATTTGTTGCAATATTCAAGAGTTTTTACAGCCCCTGAAGGATTTATTGTATTAATTGTTATTAACTCAGCGTTTATTTTTTTCACTTTTATGAATTAAGTTTTATTTCTAAAAAATTCATCAAATGATTCCTCCATGTAATCAAGCATTTCTGAAGTTATTCCGGGATAAACCCCAACCCAAAAAGTAGAGTTCATAACTATATCTGCTACTTTTAAATCACCAGATATTTTAAATTTTTTATTCTTATAAGCAGGTTGTTTTATTAAGTTACCTCCAAATAGTAGTCTTGTAGATATTCTTCTATCATTTAAATATCTAACTATCTCATCTCTAGAGAATTTATTATTTTCCTTTACTGTGATGGCATAGCCAAACCAACTAGGATCAGACTTTTGCTGTGGAAAGTGGGGCTCGAAATAATCTTCATACTTTTTGATAATTGAATTAATTCTAAGCCAATTAGTTTTTCTTTTGTTTATAAAATTATCAAGCTTATCAAGTTGCATAATTCCAACTGATGCCTGTAGGTCTGTAGCTTTTAAATTATAACCAATATTGGAGTAAATATATTTGTGATCATATCCGTAAGGAAGCTCTCCTAAGTGCCAATCAAATCTTTTTTTGCAAGTGTTGTCATGACCACTTTTACACCAACAATCTCTACCCCAATCTCTAAAAGAATCAATAGATAGCTTTAATTTTGTACTGTTTGTTAAAACAGCACCACCTTCACCCATAGTTATATGATGAGCAGGGTAAAAACTCAATGTAGAAATATCTCCAAAAGTTCCAGTATATTGGTTATTAAATCTACTTCCCAAGGCATCACAATTATCTTCTATTAACCATAATTTTTTATCAGAAGCAAAGTCCTTTATTTTCTCAATATCTAAAGGATTGCCCAGTGTATGTGCCATCATTATCGCCTTAGTTTCTGAAGTATAAGCATCAGCAATCATTTCAAAAGTAGGATTATATGTTCCTATTTCGCTATCAATAAAGACTGGGGTCAAATTATTTTGAAATATTGGATTTACTGTAGTTGGAAAGCCTACAGCAGAAGTAATTACTTCACTTCCTCTAGTTAAGAAATTTTTAATACTTGAATTAGTTAAAGAAGCAAGAGCTAAAAGATTAGCTGAAGAACCACTGTTTACCAACCTTACGTGTTTTATCCCCAAATAATCAGACATTCTCTCAGAAAATGTATCTGAGTATTCTCCATCAGTAAGCCAAAATTCTAAACTTGCTTCAACTAAATTTTTAATTTCTTTAGAGTCAAAAACTTTACCACTTACTGGTATTTCAGAAATACCCGGTACAAATTCTAAATCACGATGCTTCACACTTGAATATTCTTCGACTAAGCTAAATATTTTTTCTTTCAAAAAATCTAGTTCTTGATTTTTACTCATTTAATTATCTAACCAGTCATTCTTTCCAGAATCAAAATCTGGATGACTTCTGTCTCTTTCTGAAATAATTGGATTATTTACATTCCAATTAAATTCTAGACTCATAACATTTAATCCACCTTCTGCTGCTAAATTGTAATCACCAGATTGTAAATATAAAACAGTAGCTTTAGGAGATAAAACACTAAAACCGTGACCAAATCCTTGGGGGATAAAAATTGAATTATTACTTTCATTTGATAGTATTTTTGATGAAAATAAACCAAAAGTATGACTTTCTTTTCTTAAATCAATATAAAAATCTAATATTTCTCCATCCAAGCATGTAACAATTTTTGAAATTGGTGAGAAATTTTTCTGAAAATGTATACCCCTTATAACGCCTTCTTTATTAATAGAATGGAACACTTCGTCTATTGTAAAATTTAAACTATCCCTTACTTCTTTGTAAAAACTTTTTAAAAATAATCCACGGGTATCTTCTTTATTTTTGTTAGTAAATAATTTAATTTCATCAAATACATCATCATTTTGTAAATTAATTGTCATAATAATTAATAATAATAAATAAATTTTGTTTCAAGATTTAGAATCTAAATAGTTTATTAGCTCATCATCAATTTTTGATAGATCAATATTGTATCTAGAAATTTTGGGGTATGGATTCACATAGCAATTATTTTTAAATTTTAAAATTTCTTTATCAATTTCTTTAGTTTTTTGATAATTTAACAAAAATCTATATATTGATTCTAAATTTACACTTTTGTCATAAACAAAACTACTTTTACCTGAAACATCTGAATTTAGTGATTTTTTAAATCTTTGAAGAACGTCTTCAAAATAAATTAGGTTTACATATTTATTTTTGAAAATTACTGGAGATTTTTCATTATTGGAAACACTATGTTTAATAGATTCAATTATTTTCCCTCTATTATCATCTCCACCAAACGTATTTTCTAAATAAATTTCATCAACCATAAAATTCTTTAGCTTAGATTCTTCCCAAAGATATCTTGAAAATTCATTTTTTGATTTTGTATAATACAGATTTTGAGTTTCGTAATCTGAAAAATAATTAAACATAGTGTTTGTATAAATAACTTTTGTTAGGTTGAGCTGACTTGTAATGTCTAAAACTTTCCTACTAAATTCAATATTTGCTTGTTTAATTTTTTCATAATGTTTGTTATCACTTGAATAAAAAGTTGCTAAATGAATTAAAACAAATTTGTCAAATTTTTTTTTGATATTCGGGAATTCTTGATTCTTAATATCAAAATAAATTGGATTTTTAGAATTAAATGAGTTTCTATTTAAAAACATAATTGAATCTTTATCTAATTGCTTTATTAAGTTTCTTCCAAGATAACCACTTGAACCAGTGATAATAATCCCTTGAGGCTTTAAATTTTCTTTAGTATTTATAATAAGATTATACAATAATGAAAAAAAAAGTAAGACAAGTAGTAATCCTCTCCGGCGGAAAAGGTACAAGAATGAGGGAGCTTACAGAAACAATTCCTAAACCAATGGTTGCTGTTGGGGGTATTCCGGTTCTGGAACATTTAATTAATATTTTTAATTCGTATGATAATTTTGAATTTCTGATTTGCTCTGGTTACAAAACAGAAATTATAGAAAATCACTTTAAACAACATAAAAATGTAAAAGTATTATTTACAGGAGAAGAAACTAACACTGGTGGTCGAATTTTTAAAATTAGTAAATATCTAGATGAAAATTTTATAGTGACATATGGCGATGGGCTTGCAAACGTTAATATTGATAGTTTAAGAAAATTTCATTTTAATAACGAAAAAATAGGCACAATAACTGTAGCTAATCCTACATCTAGATTTGGCCTTGTTGAGTTTGATAAAGAATTTATTGTTTCAAGATTTATAGAAAAACCTAAATTAACTGGTTTTATTAATATTGGTTTTATGGTTTTCAATAATAGATTCCTGAACTATTTAAAAGAAGATTCGATATTGGAATCAACACCTTTAATTAGTTTAAGTAAAGATAAGGAGTTAAAGGCTTTTCAACATAATGGTTTTTTTGAGCCTATGGATACTTATAGAGAATATCTGAGTCTAAATAAACTTTGGGAATCAGGAAAAAAGCCATGGATGAATTACTAAATTGAAAAATTATTTTATAAATAAAAAAGTTTTGATTACAGGACATTCAGGTTTTAAAGGATCTTGGTTGTCAATGTTTTTACATATTTTGGGTTGTGAAGTTTATGGTTTATCAGATTTCTCTGTAAATTCAGGTATTTATAACGAAATAAGTACTAGAGATATTTTTAAAAAAGAATTTAATGCAAGTATTTGCGATAAAGAGTCTATAGAAAATATAATTTTAGATACTAAGTTTGATACGGTTTTTCATTTTGCAGCTCAAGGTTTAGTTTCTGAAGCAAAAAGAGATCCAGAGAAAACTCTTATTACAAATATAATGGGAACTTTCAATATTCTTGAGTTTTGCAATCTGAATAAAAATATTAAAACGTTAACAATTGCAACAACAGATAAAGTTTATAAGAATCATAATGATAAAAACACTGAAGATTTTAAATTGGGTGGAGATGAGTTTTATAGCGCATCTAAAGCGGGGGCTGAACATATAATTAATGCCTTTGCTAAAACTAGAAAAAGAAATGATTTAAATATCGGTATTGTAAGATCTGGAAATGTTCTTGGTGGTGGTGATTACGGAAAAGATAGAATACTTACTGATATATTTAATTCATTAATTTCTAATTTAGATATTTCATTAAGGAATCCCTCTTCAATACGTCCTTGGCAATATGTATTAGATTCAATATATGGATATTTACTTGTAGATAAATATATATTTGAAAATAATACTGATGAAATTTTTAATTTAAACACTAAATTGATTGATAATTACACTGTTCTTGATTTAACAAATTACATTTTGAAGTTCTGGGGTTCAGAAAATAATTTAGATATAACAAACAACAAAGAAGTAGAGTTTAGCGAGTCTAAAATCCTCACAATTGATTCATCAAAGGCGGAAAGATTGCTTGGTTGGAAACCTCAATTTGATATTGAAAAAATTTGTGAAAATATTGTAAATTATGAAAAAAACTCTGATAAATTTAACTGGTCAATAAGTCATATTGAGTCATTTTTAGATAATATTTAAATTAACTAAAAATCAAAAAGTTCTTTTAAGCTCTTATTAAATATTTCAAATGTTAATCTTTCGTGAACTAAATTAGCTGGGTTATAAGAATCCAAGTTATTTTTGAACTTTTCAAAATTGTTTTTTAAAGAATTAAAATTATCTACGATTAATCCACAATTATCATTCCAAGTAGTAACAGTACTAGCTGGTAAATCCAATCCTCCATAATTATTGGTTTTTTGATCCCAAACTAAAAGTGGTAAGTTTGAAGCCATTAATTCTTGAATTGCAAAACCTTGGGACTCAGCACAAGATAAAGTAATACCAAAAGAATTAGACATAGCAGCTCGTTTAAGCTCATTGTTTTTGTAATGCCCATATTCAAACAAATTATATTTCTGCTTTTTGAATTCAAGAAAGTTAATTAGTTTTTCTAAATCATTTTTTTCCCTCTTCTTAAAATAAATCAAACACTCACCATTTGTACTTTTACTGAGAATATTCCTACGTAAGTCTTCTTCAGAAATTACACCTGAGGGACAAATAACAGCATTTTCTAATTTAAAATTTCTATCTTTTAGTGGTTGGTTTAAGTATGTTCTCTCACTCGCAACAAGTTTTTTTATGAAATTATGTTTATTAATTAAATTATTTAATTTAGTATTTTGCTCTAAATCATAAAGAGGACCAATTAATACTTTTGTAGAGGAATTTTTTTTTGAAATAACTCTATCAAGTACATCTTGACCAAACTTATCAAATTGAACAATATAGTGATTGTCATGTTTAAATTTGTTAAAACTTACAAGTTTGTCATTTCTAAAAGTTTTTAATAAGTTATTTATTCTCTTGTGAGGACCTGATTGAATAAAATTTTCATTAACAGGAAAATTAAAAAAATAATTAAAATCTAGGAGATAATTTAGAAAAACAGAATGTCTAAAACTTCTTGTTAAAAATACCTTATTTGTTTTAATATATGAGGGATTATAGAAAATATTCAACATAAATTTAACTTTAATATTCGGTAAATTTTGTGGCTTCAAAACTTTAAAATCCATTTTTAATTTATTAGAACTAAAATTGATAGAGTAATAGATATGAATAAAACACAGAATAAAAAATATTGGTCAAATGAGGATTTTAAAAAAAATAGATTATATTGGGAAAACCAGCCAAAAAAATATAACTTACAAATAAGAAACAAAAATATCCGCTTGCTTGATAATGTCTTAAAGGAAGCTGATATATTTTACTTTCTTGAAGGAAATACATTGAATTCAATATATAGGTATGGTTCACTAGATCCTAGGGATCATGATGACGATATTGGAGTGTTTAAACATTCTCAACAAAAAATCCTGGCTCTCGAAAATATTCTAAGTAACTTAGGTTTCGAAATTATTAGATCTAACGAATATATGATTTCAATATTAAGGGAAAATAGGTACATTGATATTTGTCTTTTTAAAAATAGATTATTTAAAATTGGTTATGGTAAAAAGTTGTTTCCTAAAAAATATTACAAATCTTTTGTAAAATTTGAATATGAAGGAATAAGTTTTTCTGTTCCAAACTTAACAAATCAGTTACTTGAAATTAGATATGGAAATAAATAAACCTTTTAAAAGTCTTGATTTTTTTATAAACAAAGCTTATTGGTATCATAATTCAAATTCTGAAGATTTTACATCAATAAGAAAAGAGGCTTTAAATAATTTGATTCAAGTTCTTATTAAAAATAATATAAGGTTTTATTTTGATGGAGAAACTTTTCAGGATTTAATATCTAATGGTGAGATAAAAAATATTGTTTATGTTGATAAATTAATTATTAACAAAAGAAATAGAAAAAGTGTTTTAAGAAATTTCAAGAAGCATAATTTTTCAATTATTAAATCTGAAAATAAAGAAATATCAATCTTAATAAAAAATAGAATAATAGTTATTAAGTTTAGAAAAATTCCATTTATACTAAACTTTCCATATCATTCTCTAAGTAGTGATGAATTAAACATAAGTTATAACTTTATTCAGAAAATTTACTTTTACAGAAATATCATATTTTCGAAAATTTTTATAACTAACAAGCTTAAAGATTTATTTAATATAAATTCAAAAACAAAATCTATTTTATATAAAACTCTTGATTTAAATGAATTCTTAAAACTTACTGTTGAAGGTAAAGATTCAATAAATTGGAGTTTGAGAAAGCCTCATCTTGATATTGTCACAAAAAGCAAAAAGTATATTGAAGTAAATAAAATTTTAAATTATTTAAAAAAACCTGGTGTTTTAGAAAATTTAAAAAAACAGATAGTTGAAGTAGATATGTCTTTACCGTTTAAAGAACCAATCCATTTAAATAAAAAATTTTGGCATAGTGGCAATAATTTTTACTTCTATCCTCTTATATTTGGGTTTAAAAAGAATGTAATACCTTATAAATCTTCTAATGAGTACATTAGAAAATCTCTCACACCTAATTTATATAGTGAAAAATATTACTCTAAATTAGTAAAAATGAACAATAGAGAAATTTTAGAATTGTTTAAAAAACATCCTCTTGAGATTACTAATGGACATATAACCAGTGGACGACATAGAACTTTTGCAATGATTGGGAGACTATTAAATAATGAAGATTACATTCCTATCTATGCAAGGATTATCAATCAATAAGTTATAGTATGAAAATTAATTAAAAAATGAATATAAATGAGATTTATGTAAGACACCCATATACATTTAAAGGGCAAAGGTCACTTGACTTAAAACTTTTCAAAGATGAAATTTTATTAAAGCAATACACTGAAAAAAACAATTTTTTTATTAATCAAACAAAGTTTATAGTTTTAAATATAAAGAATTCTCTTCATATGAAGTATTTGAAAAACCCAATTTTGTATAAAGATGTTTATGAGGAATATATTGCTACAACAAATCAAAAAGAACATTCTTTAAAAAACTTTAATCATCTAAAAGACAGTTTCTCTTTAGAGCTTTTAAATAAAAATAAAATCTTGTTGGAAGAATTCGAGCATAAGGGAAAGATAGTTTACCTAATTAACGATGGTTTACACAGAGCAAGTATTTACTTTTACAATTTTGAAGAAGAACTTGATAGTAAGTATTTTGAAATTATTAAAAACAAATATATTTAATAATTTACAAAAATAATCAAAATTTTTGGTTTAATTAAATATGAAATATAAAATTTCTGTAATTGTTCCATTTTTAAATGAGGAAAAGTTTCTCTACACCTCAGTAAACAGACTTTTAGATATTAAATTGTTTGAAAAAATTATTTTAGTAGACGATGGATCGACAGATAAAAGTAATAGAATCGCAAAGCAATTAGAGATAGATATAGATTCAATTGAGTTAATCACATTAAAGAAACAACAAGGTAAGGGAAATGCTATAAAAATTGGACTAGAAAAAGTAGAATCATCACATGTAATTGTTCATGATGCAGATTTGGAATATTTTCCTTCTGATATACCAGAAATGTTTGATGCTGCGAAAAAGAATCCTGGTTGTTTAGTTTTAGGATCAAGAACAATTAGAGGAAAAGAGAGAATTAAGAAATACAAAATTAATTATCTCGCAAATGGTTTCTTTACTTATTTTTTTTCATTAATAAATTTTTATAAGGTTAGTGATATTGCTAGTTGCTATTGGTTAGTAGAAGCTAATTTTCTTAGAAAAATAAATACTAAAGAAAAGGGTTTTGCAATAGAGGTTGAAGTTTTATCAAAATATTTGCGTACTAATTCAAACATAATAGAAATTCCTATTAAATATGAGGGTCGACTTTATAGTGAAGGAAAGAAAATAAAATTAGTGGATGGGATAAAAATTTTTATTAAGATATTTCAATATTCAAAAATTAATTTTTTTAATAAGTTTTGAAGCATTTAAGCCTGTTGATATTAGCAAAAGATAAAAAGTGTTAATTATATACCTGTAAGAGGACTCATATTCAATCGATTGCCAATATGAGATATAAAGTATATTCACTAGTAAATAGTTTATTAATACAAATATTAGAATAAATGCTTCAGTGAACTCAATATTTTTTGTAGTTAGGAAATTATAAATATTTAAAATTAAAAATACAGTGAAAAAATAAAAGAGGGGTTTGTCTAAATATAATTGGTTTAATATATTTCCTATATTTGTAAAATATAAATTTCTTAAAAAAATTAAATCTTGAAACAAAATTTTAAAATTAATTTCACCTGTATAAGAAATACTGTTTATTTCATTAAATAAAATTTTTTCATAAGATAAATAAAATAGATATACTACAAATCCTAAAACAATACTTTTATTCTTTTTAATAAAAATAATTCCGCCAAATACTAAAAATAGTGTCATAATTGAGACAAAATTTTTTGTAAGTATTAATGAACCAAAAAATAAAAAAAATACTCTAGATTTAAGAGAATCCTCATCAAAGTATTTTTTATAATTTAATATAAAGACTCCAATTAAAAAGCTAACAATACCCTCTAACATTAATGAGTTGCCTATCAAATAAAAAAGCCAGTCATTGTTAAGAACTAAAGAAAGAAATGTTAAAGATAGTATTATTTTTTCATTCTTGGAAATATTTAAATCAAATATTAGCAATATCCCAAAAAAAATTAGAATATTTGAAGTTAATTGAATATAAATAAAATTTTGAACATTGAATCCAATATTTAACAATAAACTTTGGATATAACTTGGAAGTAACCCCTGTCCTTCTATTAAGTTGTTTTCAAGAGCATGAAAATAATTATTATCATAAATTAATTTTGCTAATTTAAACCATTGTATTGGAACGTCTGTATTTAATTCTTTATATTCAATTAAATCTGAGAGTTGATCAAAATATTTAAAGTTATAAATTCGCCAAGCAATGTAAATTGACATTACTTTTAATGAGGCGAAGTAGTGCTTTTTAACAAAAACAATTATGTAAATCCATAATATTGTCACTATATAAAAACTAATTTTAAATTTAAAATATTTAGTTAAAGGAAGAAGTAGGTTATCAAATAAGAAATAGCTCAATAAAAAATATGTAATGGAAAGAGATTTAGAAGATAATTCAAAAGAATTCTCAATTATTGTAGAGATTGAATAAAAGAAAATACAAGCAAAGCAGAAAGATATTAAAAATATATACACTTTAGGCTCTGTAAGATAAAGAAATTTTTGATCTTTAAATAAGTTAATTAAAAAATTAAAAATTATTGGTAGAAATACAATTATATATAATTTTTTCTTTATTCCTTTTAAAATTTTTTTCATATTGCTTAAAGTATTTACTTCTTGAAATAGTAAATATAGTAATTTGAATTTAATATCATTAAGGAGATTTCTTCTTATTCAAAAAATAATCCTCATTTATGTCTAATTTTTTGTAATTTTTTAAACTTGAACAATCAATAATATTTTTGTCACAAATTATTAAATCGACTTCATCATTTTCAATAATTTCATTCAATTCATATTCGCCTAAAAGCCCAAAATTTATTAATCCATATAGATAATCTGGAATGCGGTAATTGTTTGGATGTACAAAATAACTAGCATTTGGAAGATTGAAGTAAAAAAGCATGGTGTTGTGCCCAAGCGCAAGAATAGACTCAATATCATAGCTTTCTTCAAGTGTTTTATAATTGTTATAAATAGGGTAACTAGATTCAATTACATCAATTTGTCTGATTATTTTTAAACTATCTCTTGCCATAAAAGGAAGAACATTCAACACACACAGCAATATTAAAAAAGTATTAAAGGTATTGATTTTTGGAACTCTAATAAACAGTAGCATAAATGACGAAAAGAAAAAATAATACAATAAATAATGGAACCACCCTTGAGGTGTTAAGAAATAGGTCATGATTGAAGCAAATGTGAGAACAAAAAGAACATTTTCTATTAATTCATCATTATTAAATTTGATAAGTTTAAGTAAGCTTTTTCTAAATCTAAATATATAAAGTAAGAAAATAAAAATTGTTAAAATACCAAGTGAAAAGTAATTCTCAAGACTTAAGTAGTATCTTAAATACCAAAAAAAAGTTGAGATTTCATAGCTTCCACCTGCTGTGTACTCCAACGGAAAGATGATGAGTGCATAGATAAGCTTATTAAGAGATCCATTAATTGCATAAATGAACATTATTAAAAATACAGGTATGGAGGCTCCACTAATGTATTGTACAAAAACTTTTGTATCTTTTTCTTTATACGCTTTTATGAATATTAACAATGTAAAAGTAATAATAAACAAAACTACGGATGGTGAAATAAGATATGAAATTGAAAAGTACATTCCCGATTTAAAAGCAAATTTTTTATTATCTTCAAATTTTATTAAAGATAGGAATCCAAGAGAAAGGAATAACAAACAGTATATTTCTGAATATCCTGGGTGGCCAGTTGGGTAGCTCATATACAAAGCAAAATAAACTGGTGGTAATAATGCAAGCCCTTTTAAAGATGACCTATTGATATTGAGAGAGACTGAATACATTATGCAAATAAGTAATGCAAATATTAAATCATTAAATATTTTGACTATATGTAATTTTCCAAATACGGCGGGGATGCTGTATGCAAAATAAAGTAGCGGGCCTTTATTATCAAACATAAACTCATATGGAAGATTGCCTCTGAGTATTTCTTGGCCCATAATCATAAATGCATTTACATCATGGTCTATAACCTCAATGTCTAAAGTGTATAGTTGGGTAATTACAGTTGAAGAGAATAATAAAATTTGAATATAAATTCTCGGTATGTTTTCATAAGAATTTACAATATTTATTTTTTGTAAAGAAGGTATTCTTTTGTAATTATAAAAAATTATTACAATCACTAAAAATAATATATAAGGAACAAATATCATAACTTTAAAAAACTAACACTTATCCTTCACTTTGAATATTTTAAAAATAATAATAATAATTTTGAAATTTAATTTTGTCTTACTAAGCTTTTATACCATTTTTCAATTAGTATTTCATTCATAACCATCATAACAGCCTGGGGATTGCCCCATGGTGCAATTGGAATTATTGAAGAATCACATATTTTAACTCTACTATCTTTTTTCAACTCTCCAAAAGGACCAATTTCATCGTTTGAATTTAAAGGTAATGATCCAAAAATATGAACTGTTGTCATAGGGGGTGTTTTTTTTAGTGGCCAAAAACTTTTTACGCCTCCCTCTTCAAGTATATTCTGTAATAATTTAAAACCCTCTTTTAGCTTTTTTCTATCACTTTTCTTGACATAAAAAATAGGAATTGCCTTTCCTCGCAAAAATAAAATTCTACCTAAAGGTTTTTCAAAAACTGTACTACTAAAATAAGATACAAAAGTTTCGTGAGAAATTAATTTTTCATAATTACCAAATGAAGCCATTACTGCTTTGATAAAAGGAAATGTTGATACAGAATATCCAAATTTAAATTTATAATCTTTAGTCCATGCTTGAAATGGTGGAAATAAATCACCCTTATTAACTGGCTGTCCATAATCTACTACACACCTCAACATGGGATGAAAATTAAATCTAACCTTCTCTTTTATTAATTTTGAATTATTTAAAATTTGAGGAGTTGAAATTGTGCCAGCAGATAGAACTACTTTTTTACAACTTAGTGTATAGCTTCCTTTAATTGAATTATTTACTTTTAAATCTATTTTATTTTTTCCTGGAATAACTTTATTTACTCTTGTTTCTGTATAAATAACTAAGCCTAAATCTTTTGCCTTTCTAAGATAGGTTTCCTGCATTGTCTGGCTTTGCTCTTTTGGTTTGTATTTTCGCCACCTTGGTATTTCTTCACAAACAAGATTTAGTTTTTCAGAGCCTTTTACTAGTGCGGAATTTATATTTTTATAAGTTCCTGGCGGTGCAAACTGAATACTCAACATTTCTTCAACAATTTTTTCGTGAGCTTCCCATTCATTTTCTGATATGTTGGACTTATTTAAAAATTCTTCTCTGTAGGGCCCTGAAAGCTTAAAATAAAGACCGCTATTAACCTCGCTTCCTCCACCGTAAGTTGCACCCTCTGCGAATAACATTGGTATATTTCCTAAGCAGAATGTCATGCCTTGTTTATTAAATTGGTATTTTGTTTGGTCAAGTGAATGATGCTTAATTGTATCAGCTGAATATGCTGCTCCTGATTCAACTATTGCGACTTTTTCTCCTTTTTCTAATAATCTTAAAGCAGCTATACTTCCCCCAGGTCCACTACCAACTACAATGGTGTCGAATAATTGATTTTCTATATCAGTTGAGTACTTAGTAGCTTTAGGTGGTGTGGAATAAAATTCTGAATCAGATTCGTAAACCAATATAATTACTCCGGCTACGAATTTATATAAAATAATTTTTTTATTTAACTCAACTAGCTTTTTAGACGTTGAAAGTAAATTGAAAAAATGAATATACAAATAAATAAAGTAAAAAATAAAGCCCGTTTCTTTTAAACGATTATATATAAATAAGCTATTTTTTTTATTTGGCTTATTACCTGTAGAGTATGTAATTTTATATAAAAAATTGTTAATCGCTATGTTTTTCACTCATCCTTCATATTAATCTAGTAGTTAAAAGAATAGAAAATTTTATTAACTACTAAAGATTGTATGTAAGGAATTGTAAATGGATGGAATAATACCTGCTTCAGGATATTCTACAAGAATGCGTGGCATGCCAAAATTTCTATTGCCAGCAGATGATGAATATAAAACTCTTCTTGAGATTCACATAGATCAACTCTCTGAGGTATGTGATGGAATATATCTCTCAACAAGACCTGAACTAGTCCCATTAATCGAGTCTCTTAATTTTGAAAACAAAAATTTAAATATTCTTTCAATTGAAACAAATACAATGTCAGAAACTGTATTAAAGACTATTGAGCACTCTGAATCACAGAGCTTCATGCTTGTAATGCCGGATACTTATTTTTACGGAGACCAACCATATCATTCTTTAAATTCAAATCCAAAAGTTTGTGAACTTGCTTGTTGGGAAATAAGAGATGAACAAAGAGGTAAATTGGGTGAAGTTTTATTTGATGACAATTTAAATGTTTTACAAATTATCGATAAAAAACATGAAAACGGCTTCCAACATGCTTGGGGAGCATTAACATTTTCTAGAAAACTTTTAAAATATATAAATATTAGTGATCCTCACATTGGGTATGCTGTTAAAAATGCGTTATTAAGTAATGAAATGGTAAGTGGGAAAATTTATAAAGGAGAATATTACGACTGTGGAACACCCAGCGAGTATTTAGATCTTTTATCTAGAATTTTGTTAAAGTGAAAAATATTAATTTTCAGATAATTGTTCCTTTCTTTAATGATTTTGAAAATTTTAAATTATTTGTTCATAAAATTAACGAATTGGAAATTGACGAAAAAGTATTTTTTCTGTTAGACAATGGTTCAGAAAAAAATGAAATGATTGAGTACTCAAACAATTCTTCTAACAAAGCTTCCTGGGAAGTAATAAAAATTGAAAAAAATCTAGGTTTTGGCGGTGGAGTAATATACGGATCAAAATATGTAACAAAGGAATTTATAGGATGGATGCCAGGAAATATGAAACTGAATCCAAAAGACGTGTTTGAATTGTTTCTTCAAAATTCATTAAAAAATCCAAATCAGCTACTAAAAGGAACAAGGATAAACAGACCATTTTTGGATTCTTTTAAAACACTCATCTTCGGATTAATTGCAACTTTATATTTTAGAATAAATTTACTTGATGCTGGTGGCACACCTAATCTTGTTCATAGAAGTTTTTTTGATATTAAAAGTGAAATGCCTACAGATGTTTCTTTTGATGTTTTTGCCTATTACTATTTTAGAAAATTGGGAAAAGTTATAAGACCTGCCATTTCATACAAAACAAGAGTCCATGGTAATTCAAAATGGCAAAAAGGCTTAAAAAGTGAAGTGGCTATGACTCTAAACATACTAGGCAGAAAAAAAACTTGGGATAAAATAATAAGAGAAAGAAAATGAACAAAATATTGCTTTTTGGAAGTTCAGGCTTTTTAGGTTCAGAAATATCCAAGTTATTGTCAAACAGTAGTTATGTCATTGATGCTGTTGATAAATCAAAACCAGATTACGTTTTAAAAAATGTAAATTTTATTGAAAAAAGTATAGAAGCATTTCTTCTCTCAAATAATCATAATTTAGAACAATATGAGTTAATTATTGACGCAGCAACAATACTTCCATTCAAAAATAATAGCAAAAACAAGATGGACTCAAATATTTTTTCTGCCAAAGAAATTGTGAAATGTAAATTTAATAAGAATGTAAATTTCATTTATGTAAGCTCAAGTGGAACTTATGGTAAACCCTCTTATGTGCCAATAGATAATGAATCTCCACAAATTCCATTAGACCTTTATGGTGATTCAAAATTGAAAGCTGAAAAAATACTACTCTCTTGTAAGAAAATAAAAACATTATCTATTGTAAGGCCAAAGGCAATACTTGGAACAACTAGGGGGGGTATATTTGAAATTTTTTTTAATTTAATAAATAAAAATATACCCCTACCTTTACCAAATAATGGAGAACAAATAATGCAATTTGTTGATGTAACAGATGTTGCGAGATTAATATTATATTTAGCAGAAAATAAACTTGGTGGGATTTGGCCCGCTGCGGCCCCTAATCCAATAAGTCTTAGGGAATATTTAAATATTTTAGAATTAAAAATTGGAAAAAATATAAAAAAAATGAATTTAAATCCCAAAATATTTGTATATTTTGGATATCTATTAGTTAATTTAAAATTGATTAATTTTACAAAATGGCACTTTGGTGGATATTCTTACGATTCTTATTTTGAAGAAAATTGGAAGCCAGAGCATTTTGAATATAAATATAGCTCAGCAGAAACTTTTTTAAGAACAGCAAAATACTACTTGGAATTCAAAAATTAATATTCTAAAGAGAAAAGGTTTTTAAGGAATGGTTATATTTAAAAAATATTTTTTTCATAACTTAATATTTTTAATCTTTCACTTAATTACATGGAAATTGATTTCGTTTTTTGAAATTCAATACGGTATCTTTTTTATTTTTCAATATTTTGTATATTTAATTCTTTTGAAATTATTTAATGTTTTTGATATTGGAATCTCTATTATTTCTTTACCGTTAATTATTTTATATCTTGTTACAGTCATATCTTTCATCGATAGGTCTATAACTGTAAATATGTTGATGATTTATGAAATTGAAAATTCTATCAGCAAAGAGTACCTTCTAGATAATGACAGGTTTGATTCCAAAAATATCATTGAAACAAGGCTTAAAGAACAAGTCGATAGTGGATTGATTGATATAAAGAATGAGAATATTTATATAACAAAAAGAGGTGAAATATTGTCTAGGATTTATAAATGGCTTGCTGGATATTATAAATATTGAATTTGCTTAATAAAAAAGCCTTGATCTAACTTTTTGCAGGATTACAAAATTAAAATACAATTTATACAAGTTGAGATTAGATAGGTAAAATAACTTTAAAGTTAATTTGGGATTAAATTTGGAAATTATAGTTATTGCATCAGACCACAATGGCGTTGAACAAAAAGAAATTATTAAAAAATATTTATCTACAAAAAATATTAAAGTATTAGATTTAGGTCCTTACGATAATGAAAGTGTAGATTATAACTTTTACGCTAAAAACCTTTCAAAAATTATTCAAAATAAAGAAGCGGATAGGGGAATTTTAATTTGTGGAACTGGGGTTGGTATGTCAATAGTAGCAAATAGGCTAAGTAGTGTAAGAGCTGTATTAGCTCACAATGACCTGTCAACTTTAAAGTCAAGAGAACACAATGACTCTAATGTTTTATGCTTAGGTTCTTGGATATCCACAGTTGATGAGATGAAGCAATATATAGATATTTGGTTAGTTGAGAATTGGGCTGAGGGAAGACATTGGAAAAGAGTAGGAGCTATAGACAAGTCTGAAAGTGAAATAGTACTAACCAATGGGGTTTTTGATATTCTTCATTCAGGACATATTAAATTATTTGAATTTGCTAAGTCCCAAGGAAAAAAATTAGTAGTTGCTATAGATAGTGATGATAGAGTCAAATCACTCAAAGGCAAAGAAAGGCCAATTAACAATTTACAAGAAAGAACAAACGTATTGAATGCAATTAAATATGTTGATGAAGTAATTAGTTTTGGTACCAAGGATGAGTTAATTGAAGTATATAAACTATCAAGAGCTTCAGTAATTGTTAGGGGTTCTGAATGGACAGAAAAAGAATTGAGAGAAAGAGATAATATACCAGAAGAAATAGAAATTAAAATTTATCCATTGTATAAAAATCTTTCAACGTCAAACATTGTTGAGAAAATAAAGAATAATTAATTGAATAATAAATTAATTAACAAAAATATCTTAATCATTGGAGATTCAATTATAGACAAAGATATTTACGTATCGGATATAGGAAAATCACTCGAAACAGATTCAATACGAACAAAATTTATTAACGAATCTATTGAATTAGGGGGTGCTTCCAGGGCTGTAAATTTTATATCTAAATTTGACGTAAATATTGAATTTTTCACAAACTTAGAAGATCAATATTTAAATATGTTTCATAACAAATTTTTAAAGCTAAAAATATATGACACGCAAACATCTTCAACAGTTGAAAAACTGAGAATAAAATTAAAAAAAGATAATACATTTTTTACTGTTTTTCAAATTAACAAAGATTTTAAATCCAAAAACGAGTCATATTCTGAAATATTTGATATCTCAAATAAAAACTATGATGCAATTTTAATTAATGACTACAGGACTGGGTTGTTTGATAAAAAATTAATTGAAGCTGTTAATAAGCTCGACTTTAAAAAAATTGTACTCGCATCTCAATTAAGTAGAAATGAGCTAAATATATCAAATTATTCCAACTTTAATGTTTTAATTTTAAACAAATATGAATTTGAAAATGAATTTAATAAAAAATTAAATAAAGACGATAACTATAAAGAGCTTTTTTCTGGTAGGTTAGAAAAAATTATCATAACACTTGGGAGTCAAGGAGCATTATTAGTTACAAAGAAAGGAAATACATTTTTTCCTGCCCAATCAAAAGAATTTGCTAATACTATAGGAGCTGGAGATATATTTATTGGAAGTTATTTACTTTTTGAAGATATAAGTTTAGCAAACCAACACGCATTAGAATTTTTAAAGGAAATAAATAATGAAATATAAAACTGCAGCAAAAAAGTTGAACCAAGAGTTAGGTGAAACAGATCTAGTTATGCTAAATTTTGGAAATGCTAGCGTAATTGATGAGAAAAGATCAAAAGTGTTTATCAAACCTTCAGGTGTTAATTATGATCTAATCACAAATGACCAAATTTCAGTAGTAGATCTTGAGACTGGTGAATTAATGGAGGGACTTAAGCCATCAGTAGATCTTAATATTCATCTTGAGATATATAAAAATTTTAAAAATGTAAATAGTGTAATACACACTCATTCGAAATTTGTTACTATTTTTGCTCAAGCTAGAAAAGAAATCCCAATAATTGGGACAACACATGCTGATTATTTCAAAGGTAATATCCCAATTACCGATGAGTTATCAAAAAGTGAAATAGAAGACAATTATGAAAAAAATATTGGAAAAAAAATTGTACAACTATTTAACAAAACTAGTCCAGAAGAAGTACCAGCTGCTTTAATTTCTAACCATGGCTGTGTAGTATTCGGTGAAAATGCACCAAAGTGTTTAGAAAATGCTTTGGTTTTGGAGTACATTGCAGAGCTAGCTTATTTTACAAAAAATACTGATATTTCATTAAATGAAAAATTTCTTTATGAATTTCATCATAATAGAAAACATGGGAAGGATAGATACTATGGACAATAGCTTAGATAAGTACGGTAAAAAAGAGCTGCCAAAAAAGTTAAAAATTGTTGATTACAGAGAAAGGTACTGGGGACATATAAAGACACTTTTTGCAGATGATATTTTAACAGTGAAGATTATTGAAATGAATAAAGGCTCTCAAAGCAGTCTTGAGTACCATGTATCAAAAGATGAGTTTTACTATATATTTAGTGGCAAATTAAAACTTGGATCTAGAATCGGTAGGGGCGAAAATGTTTCAGTATTGTTGGAACAAGGTGATATTTACCATATTCCTCCAGGACTAATGCACATGAGAATTGCTTTAGAAGATACAGTCATAATTGAATGGTCTAATAAAGATGATGACACAGATTCAATTATTGTAGAAGATGGTAGAAATTATAATTTTATTGATTCAAAATGAAGAAGAAAATATATTTAGATAGTGCTAACTTAGATGAAATAAAATCATTGGGTGAAACGGGTTTAATCTATGGTGTTACTACAAACCCGTCTTTAATAGCTAAAGAACCAAAAGATAATTTCTTAAATCTTATAAGAAATATTGCAAATTATTGTGGAGAAAAGAGCCTTTCATTAAGTGTGGAGGTATTTACAAATGAACCAAGTGAAATAATTAGACAAGCAAAAGAGTTCTGGAATGATTTAAGTGGTGTCGTTAAACAGGAAAATCTTGCTATAAAAGTCCCTATAAATTTTGAAAACTTAAAAGTGATAAAAATTTTGGTAGAAAACGGAATTAGCGTTAACACAACATGTTGTTTCTCAAGCAATCAAATGTTCTTGGCGGGTATAGCAGGTTCTAAATATGCATCTTTATTTTACTGTAGGCTGAGAGACAATAATGAAAATCCAAATCAAGTATTGAATGATACTCAAGAGTTGTATTCTGCAAACAACTTTAACACTGAAATAATTGCCGGCTCAATAAGAACCACCGAAGATGTATTAAATGCCTTTATTAATGGTGCTAATATTGTAACAACTAGTTATAAGACAATTACAGAAATGTCAAGGCACCCTAAGACTGATGAGTCAATAAATGGATTCTTAGAGGATTTTAAAAATTGGATGAATTAATACTTAAAACTTTTGTTTTTGATCTTGATCAAACTCTCTGTGATACTCCACATGAAAAAAACGGTGTTGCTTTATACAGAAATAGTATTCCAATAAAAGAAAGGATTGCAAAAGTTAACAAACTATTTGAAAAAGGTAACAAAATTATTATTGATACTGCTAGGGGGTCCACCTCTGGTAACGATTATTATGATTTCACATTTAATCAATTACATGAATGGGGACTCAAATTTCATGTGTTAAGAACTGGTGTTAAGTTCCCGTCAGATTTTTATATTGATGATAAAGCAATTAACACTCTTGATTACTTTACATAATTATTTCTATCCTAGCAAAAGTTATGGCTAGAGGCAGAATCGAACTGCCGACAACTTGTTTTTCACAAATGGGCTAACTATTTGACCTAAGTTTATTTTACTTTATTCAATTAAACTATTGTTTTTTTCTTGAAACTTTGAGAAGTAAAGTACACTGCCAAAATTTAGTTAAATAATAGAAACAAAAGAAATAGAATGAAGTTCTTGAAACCATCCAAATAAATGCTGTAAAATATGAAGCGTCATATATTTCATGTGAATTGTTTAAATTTACGAATAATGATTAAAATACTGACATTGAAATGTAATTAAATAAATTTATCAAAAAATGTTTAAAAAAATTGAAAAAAAATTGAAGCTATATTTTTTTTGGATAACCTTAGAAAGATTTCCTAACCTATTTAGACCTTCAAGCAAACCTTACTTGTCAGGTGATTCATTACGAAAAATGTCAGATCATGTGTTTGATGAGTCAAAAACTTTTAATCCTAATGATGTATCCCAAGAAGATATTGTATTTTTAAGTGGTAATTTAATAGATATTTTTTTTAAATATTATCATTCGAAAATTAATGTTAAATATATTTTAATTACACATAATTCAGACAGAAACATTACCAATCATGAATACAAATATATTGATAAAAATATTATTCATTGGTTTGCTCAAAATCTGGAAATAAGCAATAAAGAAAAGATTTCATTAATGCCTGTTGGTTTAGAAAACTTGAGAAGACTTAAGTTTGGAAGAAAAAAATGGTTTAAAAATTTGTCGATTAAAAATAATGATATTCTTTTTTCTTTCAATTTATACACAAATTATTTAAAAAGACAGTCTGCTTTTGAAACTTTGGATAATAATTTAAGTTTTAAAATATTTAGTAACACAGAAGAATACTTTGAAAATTTAAAAAAATCAAAATTTGTCATTTCTCCTGAAGGCAACGGCTTAGACACGCACCGAATTTGGGAAGCATTAATTTTGAACACTTTTCCAATTATGATTAAAAGTAATTTTACGAAAAACTTAAAAAAACTTGGAGTACCAGGTATTTATTTAAACAGTTGGGATGAATTGTTAGACTTTAATTCAAGCAAGCTAGATGAAATATACCAAAAAGAAACTAAAAAAAGTTTCTCATACCTTACAAAATTAAAATACTGGGAAGAAAAAATAAAAAGTTATAAGGAGATATAATTTTTTTGTTTTTTAGGTAGGAATTTTGAAATTTTTTTAGAATGAACATGGAGATTTGCAAGTTCTGTTTTTTTGTTTTGATGAATAACATATGGACTTTTGTTAAACTTGCATTCAATTCTTTTTGATTTTAGTTCAGGCCCAACAATGTGGTTCATAGAAATCCATCTCCTTTTAAAGATATAATTTCCTCTTTTTAAATGTGTTCCATTAAGATACTGGCCATAACCAGCAGGATCGAATATTAAATCTCTATTTTCATATGGCAAAGTTGGAAGCATGCTAAACATTCCTTGATACATTAGATTTAATATTCCTAAATGTCTCATCTCTGGTATTTCACCACCTCTTGCATATATATTTTGAAGTACTTCAATATTCAATAAATTTTTGTCTAATTTTATAACTAAATCATCGATAGACTCCTCGTTAGGAAAATAGCTGTAACCAAAAACTAAATTCATTATGTCATTCTGAGTTATTGATATACTAGAACTTGAAAAATCATGATTTTTCTTGATTTCATTAAATGATTTATAAATAATAACATCAGTGTCAAAATGTACAAAAGAATTGATTTTGAAATAATCTTTTAATTCTTTTAAAGCATAAATTCTTAATAAAGATGTTGCCCAAAGCGGATTGGCATTAGATTTTATATTTAGATTTTCGAAATTTTCATTTAAGTAATTTAACTTATCTACTAAAAATGTTTCCTGAATATTTAAAGTTTGAATATTTTTACTTTTTATCTTTTGATTAGTAGCTAAATAAATATTTGCATCTTTATCAATATTTAAAATATTGTTTAAAGTCAATAGAACATATTCTGGGATTTCACCATAATAAGAAAATAAATAATTCATAAGCAACTATACATTTTTTAAATTTTTTTATTTCATAATTTAATTAGTGGCCAGAGGCAGAATCGAACTGCCGACCCCTTGTTTTTCAGGTAAGGGCAAACCATTTGACCTGAGCTAAGTATAACTTATTTAGTTTGATTTTACGCTCGTTATACACAGGCTCTATGTCACAGTGAGCGGTAAGTAAAACAGACTTCAGAAGTGAGCAGTTCTAAATTTGTTCTAACTTTTTTAGGCATCGTTATTTCAACTTAACAAGCTTATCTTATAAGTATGAATTAACTCTATAATAAAGTATTGTTATAAATCTAAAATCAACT
>Ga0208547_1000021_pt1 | contig 70609 bp, 70 predicted proteins | sample DEB08_DNA_5_FD_185501 | JGI IMG/M metagenome (GOLD analysis project Ga0208547, IMG submission 185501) | Aqueous microbial communities from the Delaware River and Bay under freshwater to marine salinity gradient to study organic matter... | ecosystem: Environmental > Aquatic > Marine > Coastal ...
TTGATATAAAAAGAATAGATTTGGCAGATGATTTGCTAGAGGCTGGTGCAACTGAAATTACGCTTGCTGTGAATGGGCCAGGATACGACCTCACACAAGTAAAAGAGTGGATTGCATGGAGAGATTCTAAATAGAAAATTGAAATCATGGACATAGTCATTCTTCTTGTTGGGTTTTCGATTGGGTTAGTCTTACTGGTAAAAGGAGCTGATGAAATGGTTGGCTCTGCAGTTCAAATAGCTTTAAAATTTAAACTTCCGAGTTCGATTGTTGGTGCAACGTTTATTGGGTTTGGCACTTCTGCCCCTGAACTTTTTGCAAGTACTGGGGCTGCGCTTAAAGGCGACCTAGATCTTGGTATTGGAAATATAGTAGGTTCAAATATAGCTAATTCTTTACTTGTAGTGGCTGTTTTATATTTAGCATTACCTAAAGATTTTTCGCAAAAAATAGAATTAAATCAAATTAGTCCAGTATGGATGGCAATACTCACAACAGTTTTTGTTTCTACTTATGTGCTTACCAATGAGTTTCCTTTTTTACTTGGAGCAGCTTTACTAATTCTTGTAACCTATGTCACTTATAAAATGATTAGTACTGAGAGTGTCGATGAAGGAGAGCTCCTTGGGGAAGAAAAAAATTATATATGGTTAAGAGGCGGATTATCACTTCTCGCTACTCTCTATGGCAGCCAATTAGTTGTAGACAATGCTGTTGCAATTGCTGAACTATTTGGAGTGTCTTCACTAATTATAGGATCAACAATTATTGCTATTGGCACTAGCCTGCCGGAGGTTGCTGGAACAGTTTCAGCAGCAAAGATGCGTAAACCTGATATTGTTTTTGGAAATATTTTTGGTTCAAACTTATTTAATATTGGACTTGTCGGAGCAACTGCAATAATGATAAGTCCTGGTGAAATTAGCTCTGTAATTGATTATCAGCTTTTTATTATGTATTTTGTTTCGTTTATTGTGATTTTTCTTTCAAGAAATGTAATAAAAAGAAATACCCTAGTCGGATATTTATTTATTATTGTTTATATTCTGTTTCTTATTAGTTTGTTTTAAAATCTTTATTTCTTAAAAATATAAGTAATCCAATTATTGCCAACATCGATCCGCCAATTTGATTCCATGTAAAACTCCCGATTGTTGAATCGCCCATTCCAAATCTTAAAGTATCAAGAACAGCTCTTTGTGACCCATACCATACTGCCCAAAGCCCAATCCACGAACCTCTACCAAAAGTAAAACGAGTCTGAAGATTTCTAAAAATATAAAAGATCAACAATGCAAGAAGTAAATCGTACATGGCTACATGGTGATAAGTTCCACATGTTGTTAAAGGCTCAAAGCACTCTAGAGAATTATGTTGAGGAGCAACATCGTAACCTGGTTTAATTTCATAACCAAGGAAGAAATCTGTTGCTCTTCCCAAATGCTCCACAATTGCTAAATCGCCGATTCTTCCAATTACTGTTCCCAGTATTAATCCAGTGGCAGCATAGTCTCCATACTGTTTGAAATCTTGTTTGTTGAGAATTGAAATTTTCAAATAGGCAGCAATTATACCACCAGCCATGCCGCCCATAATTGAATAGCTTCCGGCAAGAGTGAAGATGTCATCAAATCCATAATTTGGATTAGCGTACCATTGAGCTGGAATTGTAAAAAATCTAGCACCCAGTATCGCACCAAAAATAGCCCAAGTAAGTGCTTCGGAAAATAATTCACTGTCAGCACCATCCTCTTCTGACAATTTTAAGGCATGATTTGCACCAAAATAGAAACCTATAGCAGCAAAAACTCCATGCAAAGAAAGTGAAATTGGACCAACTTGAGTTATTGGTATTGGCGGATAAGTAATCGAAAATAAAAGTTCTTGCATATTTAAATACTACTCAAAGTAAAAAAAATATCTGCCACCATAGATAGGAAAATTACAGCAAGATATGTATTTGAAAAAACAAAATAAGAAATTGCTTTTATTTGTTTTCTATAAAGCTTGTATGACTTATACATTAAATACAATCCAAAAATTATTGACAATAAAAGATATACCATTCCTAATTGAAGAATTGGAGCGAGAAACAATGAAGTCAATACCGTTGCGCATGAATATATTCCAATAAATATTGATGTTCTTTTGTATGATTCTTGAGTTGGCAACATGGGAAAGTTTGCATCTTTATAATCATTTAACTTATCAATTGATAAAGCCCAAAAATGAGCTGGAGTCCAAAGAAAAACTAATAAAAACAAAAGCCATGAACCAGTATCTAAATCTGTACCAGTAGCAGACCACCCTATTAGAACTGGGGCTGCCCCCGCAGCTCCTCCTATGACTATATTTTGATTTGTTCTTGGCTTTAAAACAAGAGTATAAATAAATGAATAAAAAATATTTGCAAAAAGAGCAATGAATGCAGCAAGTTCTGTTGTCTGGGTGTACAAAACTAGAAATCCTACTAACCCAAGGGAAACCGAATAAACATAGGCACTTTTTTTATTAATCTCTTCAGTTACAAGAGGTCTGTTTGCTGTTCTCTCCATAAGTCTGTCAGTTTCAATTTCAAATATTTGGTTTAGAACATTTGCACTGACAGCTAATAAGGTACCACCTAGTAGGGTGAATACTATTAGTTCGAGAGGCGGAAAACCATATATTGATACAATCATTGATGGAACCGTTGTAATTAATAAAAGCTCGACAATTCTTAATTTTGAAAGTCTTATATATTTAGATAAATTTTTTTTGGCAACAGTTTCCATAACGACATAGTACTTATGATTACACTATATATTGTTTCAACGCTATTCTTAATAATTGTTGATAATATAAATATGCTTGTGAAAAACATTTTTAAGTTAAAGAATTTAAAATTTTCGTCCTTGATACTCTTATCTGCTTGTATCGAAAATGCCCCTTTAGACTCTTTAAGTCCTGAGGGCCCTTATGCTAGATCAATAGATGAATTATTTTGGTTAACTTTTTGGATAGCTGTAGTAATTTTTGTAATTGTACAGGGTGCTTTACTTCTCTCTGTTTTTGTTTTTAAAGAAAAACCAGACAGTCCTGAACCGAAACAGATACATGGAAACACTAAATTAGAAATTTTATGGACAGTCATTCCAGTAATTATTTTGGCAGTTATTGCGGTACCCACAGTTAAAACAATTTTTGAACTAGCAAACGAACCTGAAGACGCTTTGAAAGTTGAAGTAATTGGTCACCAATGGTGGTTTGAATATAAATACCCAGATTATGACATAACAACTGCAAATGTATTAGTTATCCCAGCTGATAAGCCAATAAGGCTTGAAATGTGGTCTAACGATGTTCTTCACAATTACTGGGTTCCAAAATTAAATGGAAAAAGATACCTTGTACCCGGACAAACGACATATTTAAATTTACACGCTGATTCTCCAGATGAGTTTTGGGCACAGTGTGGTGAATATTGTGGATTAAGCCACTCTAAAATGCGTGGTCGTGTGCTATCACTTTCGGAATCCGATTTTGAAGCATGGGTAAAAAATCAGCAGCAAAATGCTAATAAACTCGAGGGGAATTCCTTAGCAGCTGAGGGTCAACAAGTTTATCTGAATGCTGGATGCACACAATGTCATGTTATTGATGGTGTTTGGGATGTGCAGGGAGATAGAATAGCTCCGAATTTAACTCACTTTGCTAATAGAAATGTTTTTGCCGGGGCAGCGCTTTACAATACTGAAGAGAATCTAAGCAAATGGCTTGCAAATCCTGCTGAAATAAAACCGGGTACATTTATGCCTAACCTAGAATTGACTGAAGCAGAAATAAATGCTTTAATTGCGTATTTAGGAACACTTAAATGACAAAAATAATAGAACCAAGTAAACAAAGCAGTATTTTCAGAAGGCCTTCTTCTGAGACAGGTATATGGAGTTGGATAACTACTGTAGATCATAAAAGAATTGGAATAATGTATGGTTATGCAGCGTTTTTCTTTCTTTTGATTGGTGGACTTGAAGCACTCATTCTTAGAATTCAGCTTTCACAACCAGACAATAATTTTTTAACAGCGGCAGAGTACAATGCAATGTTTACAATGCATGGGACCACAATGATTTTCTTGGCAATTATGCCAATTAGTGCTGCCTTCTTTAATTACCTTCTTCCGCTACAAATTGGTGCACGTGATGTTGCTTTCCCTAGGCTTAATGCTCTCTCATTCTGGATATTTATTTTCGGAGGAGCATTTTTATATTCCACATTTATATTCGGTACTGCAGGAGCACCAGAAGGTGGGTACTTAGCTGAAGAAGTTGGTTGGCTCGGGTCAGCACCTAATGGTGGTTGGTTTGGTTATCAACCTAATGCAGGTATGAAATACTCCCCAGGGACTGCCATGGATTACTGGGCTATAGGGTTACAGATACTTGGAATTGCCTCTTTAATTTCTGCATTTAATTTTATTACAACCATTATCAACATGAGAACTGAAGGCATGCGATTCATGAGGATGCCAGTATTTACTTGGATGACTTTCGCTGTATCTTTTTTGCTTGCATTTTCTTTGCCAATAATTGCTATAGCTCTTTTCTATGTGACGTTTGATAGAAAATTTGGAACTACGTTTTTCTTAACGGAGGGTGGTGGTGATCCAATTTTATGGCAGCATCTTTTCTGGTTATTCGGCCATCCAGAAGTTTATATTCTAATTCTGCCTGCGTTCGGAATAGTCTCCGAAGTACTTCCAACTTTTTCAAGAAAACCACTATTTGGTTATGCTGCAATAGTTTTTGCAGGATTTGGAATTGCGTTTATAGGCTTTGGCGTATGGGCTCACCACATGTTTGCTTCTGCGATTAGCCCAGTTGCTCAAGCTGGTTTTGGTTTATCAACGATGGTAATTGCTGTCCCAACAGGTGTAAAAATATTCAACTGGCTTGGAACAATATGGGGTGGAAAGCTAAAGCTGAATACTCCAATGCTGTTTTCGTTAGGTTTTATAGGTATGTTTGTAATTGGTGGCTTGAGTGGTGTAACTCACTCAATAGTTCCAGCTGATACGCAGCAAACAGATACCTACTATGTTGTAGCTCACTTTCACTATGTTTTGTTTGGTGGAGCTTTGTTTGGAATTTTTTCTGGACTTTATTATTGGTTTCCAAAAGTTTGGGGCAAAATGTACAACGAATCACTTGGCAAGATACATTTTTGGCTAATGATGATTGGTTTTAATCTTACTTTTGGTCCAATGCATTGGTTAGGATTACAAGGTCAGGTAAGGCGTACCTGGGTATATGCGGAAGAAACAAACCTACAATTCTGGAATATAGTTGTAACAGTTGGAGCTTTTATCATTGCTTTGTCAATTATTGTTTTCATGATTAACTGGATATTCTCAAAGAGAAATGGGGAAATAGCTCCATTTGATCCTTGGGATGCTAGAACGTTAGAGTGGACCATACCATCGCCTACACCTGTTTGGAACTTTTCAACAGCACCTATTGTTAAATCCCTTGATGACTTCTGGCATACTAAATATTCTGAAGACGAAGATGGAAGAGCAGTAAGACGTGAAGAAGCTGATCAGATACTTCTTGAATTAGAAGAAGACGGCCTTAACCCTAGTGAACATATTGCTTTACCTAATCCTTCGTATTTTCCGATTGTCCTTGCATCTGGTCTTCCGTTTCTGGGATACGCAGTTATTTATAAATCAATTCCATTAGCTTTAATTGGTACCGTTTTGTTACTCATAGGAGCATTTGGTTGGGGAACAGAACCTCTTGAAGAAGAAATTCACTTAGACTCAGATGAGTAGCTCTCACTCCTATCCCCATGAACCCACAGGTGTAGAAACCAGAAAACTTGGTATGTGGGTATTTTTATCCACTGAAATATTGTTTTTTGGCACATTAATTACCACTTTTATGATATTTAAAGGAAGTGACTTTCCTGGAATGAAATTAACAGATGTATATGATATTCCATTTACATCCATTAGCTCTTTTATCTTGTTAATGAGTTCATTGACTATGGTTTTGGCTCACAATGCATTAGAAGCAAATGATCAAGAAAAAACAAGAGTATGGCTTCTAGCAACAGCAATGTTAGGTGCAGTATTTTTAGCTGGTCAAATATACGAATTTACAGAGTTTTATCATAAAGGTTTTGAGCTTACAACAAATATCTTTAGTTCATCTTTTTACGTATTAACTGGCTTTCATGGATTGCATGTTTTTATTGGCGTAGTCTTACTTTTAGCATTGTGGGGAATCGGTCAAAGACAAAAAGGGTTAACACTTGAAGGTGGAATGAATCTTGAGTTTGTTGCTCTTTATTGGCACTTTGTTGACATTGTTTGGATAGTATTGTTTACAGTAGTTTACTTAATTTGATATGTCCGATAATCACATAGAACACCCAACTCCAAAAAAATATGTTCAAATTGCAATTGTACTTGGTATCTTAACTGCAATTGAGATAGCTCTTTATTATACAGAAGATATTGTTGGTGTTTTCACTGACCCACTTTTGATATTATTAGCTGTAGGAAAATTCATAATTGTAGTTGGTTGGTTTATGCATCTGCGTTATGAAAATAAGACAATTAATAGGTTCTTTGTTGGCGGTATGATCTTAGCTTTGATACTCTTTACAATCGTCATGGTCGAAAGAGCTTCAGCGAATTATTTTTAGGTTTTAATGCAGAACTTACCTTGGCATCCTCACTATGACGTATGGGCTTTAATTGTGACTCTTGTAGTATTTTTTGAATTTACTACAAACAAAGAGCATCTAAAAAAACCTAAAAGAAAAACATGGTACTCGGGGCTGATAGCACTCTGGATATTTACTGATTACCCAATTCATGATATTGGTGAAAAATACTTGTTTTGGGTTCATTCTATAGAACACCTCGTTTTGGCTTTAGTTTCCCCTCCTCTTTTATTAATGGGTATGCATAGGGATATGAAAGAACTTATTTCAGTTAAACCATTTATCAAAACTTTAAAATTAACGTCTAAACCTGTAGTTGCTTTTTTTATGTTTAATTTTGTAATAGTGGGTATGCATTGGTCCTCTGTTGTGAATCTAATGGTAACAAACACTATTGCACATTTTTTTATACACTCGATAATGCTTTTGGTCTCATTAAACATGTGGGTACCGGTAATAGGGTTTAATGATGAAATTAAGCCAATAAACTCTGCTGCAAAAATAGGATACTTATTTTTACAATCATTACTGCCAACAATACCAGCAAGTTTTCTAGCTTTTGGTACTGAGCCACTTTATTCAGCATATGTTATGAGTGATAACATATTCAGCATTTCAGTAATTAATGACCAGACATTGGCAGGTTTGATATTAAAACTTGGTGGTGGAATTATTTTGTGGATTTCAATCCTAGTTATTTGGATGAGATGGTACCAAGATGAAAAAACGTTTGATGATGTAGTTAGAAACAACTCAAATGACTAGAATTATATAGATTTTATTATGGATGAAAAACTAGTAGAACAAGTTAGCTCAAGCAGTGGTATTCCTCAAATGTTGGTATCACGATCTGCACAAGCAAGGGCTGAGGCATCTGGTGTCTCTGTAAATGATGTTCTCAACAGTTGGACTGGTGGTGAGGCTATCCAAGCAGTACCAGCTAATGAAACAGTTTCAGAATCTCAAGTAGTTGTCGAAGACACTCCTACTCTAGTAGAAGAGCAAGTAGATGAACCCGTTGTAGTAGCAGAGCCTGAAAATCTTGTAGAACCAATTCGAACAGCAGTTTTAATAAGAGAAGACTTGCCCCCTCCTGTAAGTATTAGTCAAAAATTATTAAGGTCTTTAAAATTTGGATTGGGTTTTGGAGTTATAGCTGGATTTGTCCAGGGACTTCTTTCAAGTTCTTATCTCTATGATGGCCTCATACTGGAAGCTGAAACACAGAAGTTAATAGCTGAATACGATGCTGTGTCTTTTGTCATAATCATTTCTCTATCTTCAAGTTTTCTTGGAATAATTAACTCATTAAACGTTAAAAAGTTTTTAGATTCAAATTTTGATGGTTTTGGAATACTTACTTCTGATAGAGAATCTGTATTTACTGGTGGTGGTCTAGGTTTAGTTTTAGGTTCCTCAACAGCATTTTTTATAATTAATAGCGTTGGGCAGACAATAGAGCCTGTGCTTCCTGATGATCCGGTAATAAATTTAATTACAGTTGGTGGCGCTTTTTGGAGAGTTGTAGTTTTATCAACTTTTGTACAAGCTGCGATATCTACCTTGACAATGCTACTTGGTGTTCCTAAAGGGCTTGAAGATTTTGAGGATTCTGAAGCTCAGAAAATACGCCATAGAATTGTTGGCTCAATCGTAATTCCACTGGGATCAATTATTGTTGGTGGTCTAATAGCGGTTGCTATCGCGCAAGTATTTTTAAACTTTCATGAATATGCACCACTATTTGCATTAATTATTTCAGCGGCAATTTTACTTTTTGCAAGTGTAATGAGCGCAGCTCCAAAGATAAAAATTACAAGAAGTGAGGTTCTAATTGCGTCCGCTGGAGTGTTGACTCTTATTGTTATAATTGCTAGTGTGGCTGCAAGCCAACACTAAATTTATGAATCAAACTTTTAACAAAATTGAAACAGTAGAAGAATACTTATCATCTGAGAGATGGTCTGGCATAAAAAGAGATTACTCTGTTAACGATGTCTGTTCTTTGAGACCTTCATATAAAGTAGAACACACATTATCTGAGATTGGGTCTGAACTACTTTTGAATCTTCTTTATAGAAAAGATTCATGGGTATCTGGACTAGGAGCAGCAACAGCTCAACAAGCACTCCAAATGTACCATCTTGATTATGAAATAATTTATGTTAGTGGTTGGCAAGTAGCAGCAGAGAGCAACTTTGGAGCTAATACATACCCAGACTTATCACTTTATCCATCAAACAGTACTCCAAATTTTGTGAAAAAAATTAATAATACTCTACTGAGAAGGATGGCAGAACTAGATAAGAAAAAGTTACCTCCAATTATTGCCGATGGAGAGTCTGGTTTTGGTGGAATTTATAATGTATACGAACTTACAAATCAATTTATAGATTCTGGAGTATCCGGAATTCATTTTGAAGACCAACTTGCTTCTGAAAAAAAATGTGGACATGTTGGTGGGAAGGTTGTAATCCCTACACATGAATATATTAAAAAACTTAATGCTGCAAGATTGTCGTCTGATGTTTTAGGAGTTCCAGTAGTTATTATTGCTAGAACAGATGCAATGAACGCAAAACTGATGACATCAGATTTTGATGATAGGGACAGTAAATATCTCAGTAAAAATAGAACTTCTGATGGTTACTACTTAATTGAAAACAACCATGAAATGGCGATAACAAAATCACTCAACTACGCAGAGTATGCAGATATAGTATGGTGCGAAACCAACACTCCAGATTTAGGCTTTGCAAAAGAATTTGCTGATGAAATAAGGAAATCTCATCCAAATAAAATTCTTGCATATAATTGCTCTCCATCATTTAATTGGTTAGATAAATTTACTAAAAAAGAAATTGAAAACTTCCAAAGTGCACTCAGTTCATATGGTTATAAATTACAATTTGTCTCTCTTGCCGGTTTTCATTCATTAGCAAGTTCAATGTATGATTTGGCATCAAAATACAAAGGTGGAAATATGAGTGCTATCTTAGAACTTCAACAGTTTGAAAAAAAATTATCAAAAGATGGTTACACAGGAATTAAGCATCAACAAGAAGTTGGTGGGAATTACTATGAAAAAATTGGTGAAGCCTTACTTGGAGATGAATCTGAATTACTTTCAGAAAAAGACTCTACAGAGAATACACAATTTTAATAGAATATAAAAATGACATATTTTAAAAACAAAACAGTAATTATGAGTGGAGGCTCTCGTGGGGTGGGTCTAGAAATCGCAAAGGCACTTGGAAAAGATGGGGCAAATATTGCAATTTTAGCAAAAACAACAGAGCCTCATCCAGCTCTTCCAGGAACAATTTTCACTGCTGCAGAAGAGATTGAAGAAGTTGGTGGAACTGCACTTCCGATAGTTTGTGATATTAGATATGAAGAGCAAGTAGAGGCTGCTGTTGAAGAAGCAGCAAGCAAGTTTGGGGGCATCGATATTTGTATCAATAATGCAAGTGCTATACACCTAACTGATACTGTTAACACCCCAATGAAAAGATACGACTTAATGCACAACATAAATGTTCGCGGTACATTTATGTTAAGTCAAAAATGCATTCCTCATTTAATTAAGGGGGATAATTCACATATCTTGACGCTTTCACCACCTTTAGATATAGCGCGAAAGTGGTTTGGTATGACTCTTGCTTACACAACTGCAAAGTATGGAATGTCACTTGTTGCACATGGTCTGGCTGAAGAACTTGGAAAGCACAATGTTGCATCTAATTGTCTGTGGCCAAGAACCTCTCTTGATACCGCAGCTGTAAGAAATGTAATCGGAGAAGAGCTAGTAAAAGGTTCAAGGAAGCCTTCAATATATGCTGATGCCGCATATGCTGTATTAAAAAGAGACTCTTCATCATGCACCGGTAATTTCTTTTTAGACCAAGATGTACTTGAGGAAGAAGGCGTTACAGATTTTGATCAGTACGCAATAGATCCAGAGGCAAAGCTTGTATCAGACTTTTTTGTCGATGACAATCCTGATGATTGGATTCAAGCTTAGTTACCTAAAAAGTCTATTACGCTTTCCCAGCCTTTAGATACACCTTTATAGAACTCTGTATATTGACAATTTGAACAGGTAATTGCAAGAAATTTACGATTTTGAATATTCATAAAACGTGACCAAGTTTTTCCAGTCATAGTGACTGTGTCTTCAGAATATTCAGTTGATTCACACTTAGGACATGTCCAAATTTTTTGTTGTGTTGGATATCTTTCTTCCATATTTATATACTAATTATTTTTTTAAATGGAATCTGTAATTTAAGAAAGGTAAAATTTAGTATGCATAAAATTCTGCGCATACTTTTTTTATCTTTTTTTATGATGCTTTTTGCGTGTGGAGGTGAAGAATCTGCCAATTTGGATCCACAAGTTATTAGAGTCGTCGATGATGAGTTTTCTCCAAAAGTAATAAGAGTTGAGCCTGGTACTACAGTAATTTGGGAATCTGGTGGAGCAAATGATCATAATGTAATTGCGAGTGACGGTTCATGGCAAGCAATTTCATCAGACTATTTTGAATATGGAATTATTACAAAAGGTGATCAATACGAACACACATTTAATGAACCTGGAGTTTACGATTATTACTGTCCTTATCATGGAACCAATAACAAAGGTATGGTTGGGACAGTAATTGTAGGTGATGTTGATTATGCAGTTGAGCCTGAAAAAGTGATCGTCAGTTTAAGTGAAAATGTTTTGAGTGTAGGGCAAGGTGAAAACTTTACAAAAATTCAAGATGCTGTTGATGTTGCACAAGAAGGAGATTTGATTCTAATTAACCCAGGAGTTTATAACGAAAGCATAACTGTGACTACTTCGCATTTAACACTGAGAGGCACTGATAGAAACAAAGTGATAATTGATGGTCAGTTTATGAGTGAAAATGGAATACAGATTTATGATACAGACGGAGTGACAGTTGAGAATTTATCTGTAAGAAACTTTACACTAAATGGCGTATATTGGAATACAGCAAAAGGGTTTAGAGGTTCTTATTTAACTGTATACAACAATGGCGATTATGGTGTTTATGCATTTAACTCAACTGATGGTGTGTTTGATAATATATACGCATCTGGACACCCGGATAGTGGAATTTATATTGGACAGTGTTATCCGTGTAATTCTTTAATCTACGATAATGTCATTGAGGGTAATGCATTAGGTTATTCGGGAACCAATGCAGGAGGTCACCTATATTTATATAACAATATATGGCGCGATAATATGTCAGGTATTGTTCCAAACACTCTTGACTCTGAACTCAACCCTCCTGGCAGAGAAACAACAATTGTAGGGAATCTTGTGATTAATAATAATAACTACGAAGCTCCTACAAACCGATTTGGCGTTGTAGCTAAAGGAATGGGGATAGTAGTGCCTGGAAGAGTGGGTGACATAATAGAAAAAAATTTGGTTGTTAACCATGACAGGTATGGCATTGTTGCAAGTCCAATGTTGGATGCAAATTTATATTTCTCACAACACGTGAGTGTAAAAAACAACGTTGTTTTAGATTCTGGATACACCGACTTAGCACTTGCAGGACCATGGGGTCCCGGAAATTGTTTTGAGGACAATGTTTACCAAACAAGTACCCCTCCACTTTTAGAGCAGCTTCATAACTGTTCATCAATAGACTCATCAAGCTTGATTGCAAGGTTTCCTTTACAGGGAGATCCTTCGGGTTTAATGATGCTTGCTGGGTTTTTTGCAGATGCTCAAACAACAGAACTTGATAAAAACAGATATAAAGAGTATCCATGGCCAAAAGAACAAGAAAATATGCAGTTTGCAGATATAAACAAACCTTCACCTGCAATAAATTTGTTTTATGTACCTGATTTAGACTCTATTCAAGTTCCAACAAACTTACTAAATGAAGACTTAGAAAATTACTACAATTCTGAAAAGGAGATAATTATGAGCGGAGTGCCTATTTCTAGCCCTACAATATGGCAGTTATTGTTTCAACTTTACGGTTACTTGATGCCGTTTGTGTTGTATGCTGCTTGGGCTGCTTTAGCAATAAAAGATATTGACTCTAACGAAAGGGTTAACGGGAGTATGAAATATGTTTGGTTAGGAGTTGTTTACCTAGTTCCATTCTTTGGAGTTTTGGTTTATCACCTTGCCGGACCTAGTGCAATTTCTCGAAGTATGAAACTTGCTGCCATAGTCGGTGGTTTGTTTAGCTACATTGCGATCCTGGTTGCAGGAGCAGTAATTAGCGGACTTGTATAATTAAAAATTCTTAATTCATGTCGTTTAAGAATATTCTTTGTTTTGGAACTTTAAATCCTGATTTAATTTACTTTGTTGATGAGTTGCCAAGTAAAGGTGGTGACATTCGTAGTTTAAAGTCTTCTATAAGGCCAGGGGGGACTGCTATAAATTGCTCGGAATTAATTTCTCTTTGGAAGAAATCAGTTCAAGTTAGAGGAAATAGTATTGGTAGTGACCCTTTGGGTAAATACTTAGTTGACTATTTAAAAGAAAATAACATAAATTTTGATGGTTTAATAATCAATCAGTCATTGACTCCAACATGTTCTATTTTTGTAGACTCTTCCGGTGAGAGAACAATAGTCTCTTCAGGATATGAAGGTCTTGAGTGGAGTAATTTCGAAAATTTAAACAACTTTGATTCACTAATTATAGATAGGTACTCTACTAGGTTCATTAAAGATAAACTACTAGATCTCAAAAAACAAAATAATTTGTTTGTTTGCCAAGCAGGTTATGAATATGAAATTGATTACAAATTAGACTTTCTTATAGTCAGCAAAGATGAGATTAGTGTTGATGAAGCTAATAATCTTATAGATTCAAAAACTGTAGAGTATATACTCTTAACATCCTCAAACTTGCCAGCAAGACTGTTGAGTGCAGAAGGGGCTATAGAAATAGTTCCTCCAGATTTTAAAACTATAAATTCAAATGGTGCTGGCGATGCAACTGCAGCATATATTGCAGCTTTTGGTATAAACGACTTAATTCCAAATATAAAAAAAGCCTGTGCAGCAGGTGCTATCGTAGCTGGAACAAATGAAAAACCTACAGTTGAAAAAATCGAAGAAATATCACAACTTGTAGAAGTAAACCCTCGATAGCAATTTATACTTTTCAAAAATATCTACTAATATAGATACTTATGGCGGTTCCCTACAAAGCTCCAGTCAAAGACATAGTCTTTGGTTATGAAGTTATTGATTCTTATAATGTTCTCAATAAAATATCAGCATTTAGTGATTTTTCAGAAGATATTGTTATTCCAACAATGGAAGAATGTGCTAAATTCTCTGAAGAAGTCCTTGCACCAATAAATGCTATAGGCGATCAACAAGGAGCAACAATCAAGGATGGTGTTGTAACGATGCCTGAAGAGTTTGTTGATGCCTATAAAAAGTTTGCCGAAGCAGGGTGGGCATCAATATCTTTGCCATCTGAAATTGGTGGTGGAGGAATGCCTATAACCTTGTCTGGTGGAACCCTAGAAATTCTTAGTACAGCCAATTTAGCTTTTGGTCTAGCACCAGGCTTAAGTGCTGGTGCAATTTCTGCGATAAATTTTCATGGTAACCAAGAACAAAAAGATAAATTTTTACCAAAACTTGTCTCTGGTGAGTGGACAGGAACAATGAATCTGAGCGAGCCTCAATCAGGGTCAGATCTCGGAACAATTACTACAAAAGCTGAACCTCAAGAAGATGGTTCTTATAAAATAACAGGCACAAAAGTTTGGATTACGTTCGGTGAACATAATATGACAGAAAATATAATTCACCTCGTTTTAGCTAAAGTTCCTGGTTCTCCTGAGGGTACTAAAGGCATTTCTATGTTTATAGTGCCTAAATATATTGTTAATGATGATGGCTCTATCGGAGACTCAAATAATGTAAGCTGCATATCTATTGAAGAAAAACTAGGAATTCATGCAAGTCCGACTTGTGTTATGGAATATGATGGTTCTGTTGGTTATTTAGTTGGAGAAGAGAACCGAGGTCTTAACTATATGTTTACAATGATGAACGAAGCTCGTGTATGGGTAGGTGGACAAGGATTAGCATGTGCTTCAGGTGCATTACAGGGTGCTGCTCAATATGCTAGAGACCGAGTACAGGGAAGACCTGTAGGAATGTCAAAGGAAGACGCTAAAAATTCAACAATTATTGATCATGCAGATGTTAGAAGAATGCTTATGACAATTAAAGCATATGTCGATGCTATGAGATACCTCATGTATGACAACCAATTAATGCTTGATGTTGAGTACTTTGGTGAAGATGAGGAAATGAAAGCGTTTGGTGAGGAAAGATGCGGCATATTAACACCTATTACCAAAGCCTGGATTTCTGATTTAGGGGTGGAGCTGTCTTCTATTGCAATTCAAGTTTACGGTGGTATGGGATATGTTGAGGAAACAGGTGTAGCTCAATACCTACGAGATTCAAGAATAGCGCCTATTTACGAAGGTACTAACGGAATTCAAGCATTAGATTTAATGTTTAGAAAATTACCTCTTGATAATGGTCAAGCAATGCAAAGACTGTTATCAGACATAAATAAAGTCATTGATGAAATGAAACAGGATGATGAAAAACTTGTATCAATGGCCGAAAAGCTTGAAAAAGAGGTAAATACATTATCTGAAATAACTTTATGGCTTGGATCTAAGATGCTTGAGGGAGAGTTAGTTGATGCAAGCGCTGGTGCCACACCGTATTTAAAAATGTTTGGTCAAGTTTTAGGTGGATACTACATGGGTAAAGCTGCAATTCTTGCAAATAAAAAGTTTAAAGAAACTGGTGATGAATTTTACAAAGACAAAATAACATTATCAAAATTTTACATAGAACAACTACTGCCTTTAGCTGCAGGATACGCATCATCTATAACAGCAGGTAAAGATGATTTGTACGCAATGAAGGCTGAAAACTTCTAATTGATTGATTCATTAAAAAACAAACATAATTTAATTGCTCTCATTGGGGCAAGTAATGATAAAAATAAATATGGAAATAAGATTTTACTAGACTTAGTTTCAAAAGGTCATAATGTGGTTCCAATAAATCCCAAAGAAGACACCGTTGCTGGTTTAAAGTCCTACAAAAATGTTTCTGAACTTAGTGAAAAGCCATCAATAATTAATTTTGTAGTGCCACCCAATGTTGGATTTGAATTAACAAAGGACTTAGTTGAATCAGGTTATGATAACTTCTGGTATCAGCCTGGTGCAGAGAGTTCAGAAATTTCTTCGTATTTAGAATCTAATAGTAAAAATTATATAGATGACAAATGCATTATGGTTGTCTCAAGACTAGCCGATAATTACTAGTCCTCTAATTCTTTATTTACACTATCTAATTCTTCGAATGATTTCTCAAGTTTATTTACTCTAGTAGTTTTTAATGCCTCAAAAGATTTTACAGTTTGGTCTAGCCTTTTAGTCACATCGTCAAAAGATTCGATAAACTTTCTAATTTCCACTTTAATTTTTTCATGAGTTGCCAAAATATTTTTTGTATCAGTTTGTAAACTGAATAATTTCATTGAGTGCCTTATGGTCTCAAGATAAGCCATTAATGTTTGGGGACTTACTAATATAACCTTTTTAGAAAACGCATACTGAATAACAGGTGTTCTGTTCGCACCGATTTCTGAAGTTAATAAAAAGTGATATAAGTTTTCAAGTGGTATGTACATTAAAACAAAATCAACAGTACCTTCTTCAGCTGATATGTACCCTTCCCTGGAAGATGTATCATCAATTTTGGTTTTGATTGCTTTATCTAAAAAATCTTTATGTTTATTTCTAATAGATTCAGTTATTTCTTTTCTTGCTAACTCGTCAAGAGTTTCATCTTCAAGATCTCTGTTTAGTTTGGCTATCTCCATATAGTTCGTTAAGGGAAATTTTGAATCCATGTTTATTGTTTTATTTTCAGGAAGGTAAAATGTGAAATCAGGAATTGTACCACTCGACATTCTTTTTTGGGTTTGGTAATGGAGTCCCTCTTTATACTCCATAATTTCAAGCAAGTCTTCGACCTGAAACTCTGCCCACTGCCCTCTGCTTTGGTTATTATTTAATACAGATATTAAATTTCTAGTTTGCTGATCTACTCCAGTTATAGAGGACTTAATTTCACCAGTCTTCTCTAGAAAATCTTTTACTGTCTGATCAGATCTATTGAGTAATTTGTATATTTGAGATTCTTCATTTTCAATTATTTCACTTACAATTCCTTTAATTAAATACTCGTCATCTTTATTGTCTTCTTCAGTTTCTTTTCTTGTTACAAAATAAAGATTGGCAAGTAAGAGAATGACTATTAAACCATAAAATATAATTTCCATAATTTAAGAATAGCAATATAGCAAGACAGTTTATGTTCTAAGTACTATTTAGTTAAACAGTGTCGAATATTTTTTGAAAACTAAATTTAAAATTATCTGAGGAATAATTAGATAAAATGAATTCTTTTGCATTTATCCCAACAGAAGTTGCTTCGTTATAATTTTGAATCACATAATTTATTTTTTTTATCATGGAATCTAAATTATTACTCTCAAATACATAACCTGTTTGTCCGTCTATAACTATGTCTTGCATTCCCGGGGCGTCTGTAACAAGCACAGGGCATGCTGTTACTTGTGACTCAAATATTACTCTTGCTAGGCCCTCTGATACCGAAGGAAGAATCATTAAGTTATTTTCAGAGTAAAACTTTTTCACTTCATCTCTATTTTTATTTCCATGAATAAAAACTCTATCCTCAACATTTTTCGATTTTATTTTTTCTTTGAGACTTTCAAGATAGTTTTGATTGGGTGTTGGTCCTACTATATTCAGTTCAACCTGGTCACTAATTAATGCAGGCAAGGCATCGATAATCATATGAGGTTTTTTTCTATCAGTCACACTTCCAATAAAAAGTATTTTAAATTTTCCACTACCATCTCTCAAAGGGTCGATATTGCTAAATATTTCAAAATCTATCCATGCCGGAAACCTAACAACACGCTTCGATGGATTAAAAGACAATGCTTGCTCCTCTGTAGAAGAAGAAACTGCTCTCAACATATCAGCACAATTTATTGTGTAAGATGCCATCTTGGAAAATAAATTTTTATATAAATTTGGAAATGTTAAATTTTTTTCTAACTCCAAAGTATTTATAAAATCTCCATGTGATTCGATGACTATTTTTACATCTTTATACTTTTTTTTGATTTTATAAACACCCAGAAAACTTGTTACCGGATCTTGAAATGTAACTATTTCAATTTCATATTGGGATATTAATTTTGGTATTTGAAAATAAGATACAAAAAATATTTTCAAATAGTTAAAAATTCTCGATTTGTTTTTTTTATTTAAATAAAAAGTTGTCTCTGATTCAGTGTGTATTTTTTTTTGGCTCGAGAATGCAAGAACAGTAACATTTGCGACTTCACTTAAATTATCGTACTTTTTTTTTATATTTTCATTTAAAGGTAAGTCATAAAAAGTTGGTGAGAAAAATAGTACATTTTTTTTCATAAACTAAAAAATTCTCTAAGTTCTGTTAATAAATCTTCTTCATGTGTCCATGGCACTGAGTGGCCAGCATCAGGAAAAGTTTTCACTTTTACTTCTTTTAACCTCTTAACAACATCATTTGAAGTTTCTTCTGGTACAAGTTTATCTCTACCCCCAGTAATTACAAGGGTCTCGGCTTCAATTTCTTGTATCCAAGATCTTGCATCATAAGGAACAACAAATCTTCCCCCATCTGCGTAAATGAAGTCATCTTTTGATTTATGCAGATTATTCCATGCCCACTCTGTATATTCATCGTTAATAGAGTTTGATTTTTTTAAAAATGAAAACTTAGATTTTGGATTGAAATTAGGGAATAATCTTTCTCTTATTCTTACAAAACTAACAAATATTTTAAATGCTACCTTATCGCTATACACAGCACCACCAAGCCAGCTAAAAGGTGTAATTAAAACTAATTTATTTACTAATGGCTTATTTTTTTTAGCAATTGACATTGCAACTGCACTTCCCATTGACCAACCAACAATATTGCAACTTGAAATGCCAAGCTCTTTTAGAATACTAATAACAACATCGGCATTTTCATCTACGTCCCATCTGTCCCAACTAGCATCAGACTTTCCATGATTTCGCATGTCTATAGCAACAAAAGAGGTTTCATTTTTAATTTTAGGTAATATTTTAAACCAGCTTCCTAGGGAGTCTGACCCCCAGCTGTGGAGAAATATTATAGGAGTTGTACCGTCTATAATATTTTCTCTAATAAAGTATTCTTTTTCTCTTATGAATACAGTCCTGCCTGGAATTTTACTTGGGTGAAGTTGTGTAGTTCCTGCAGATTGGCTCTTTTTGGTCTCAAGTAGGCTTTTTGTTACTGCAGTCAAAGCAAAAATTTTAGTTAGTGTTTTAATCATCAACTACTAATAATATTTATTTTTTGATTATATCTATCGGTTATATTTCCAATTTCTTTTACAAGAACACCATATTTTTTTTCAATTTCTATCAAATCTATATCTGTTTCAGCAGGTGCAGAAATTAATAATCCTCCACTGGTTTGAGCATCTGCTAATAAAAGTGCCTCATCTTGATTCTCGAATGATATAAAGTCTTTTACTGAGTCAAAATTTCTTTGGCTTCCTGATGGATAAATGCCACTATGAAAATAATTTTTTGCAAACTCAATGATAGGAACTTTATCGAATATCAAATTTGCTGATAATTTTTCATCAATCAACATCTCACTGAGATGGCCAAGAAGTCCAAAACCAGTTACGTCTGTAATTGCATTTGCATTGAGATACTTTGCGACTTCAAGGCCTACATCATTTAAGGTTGTCATTACATTTGTTACCTGATTTATTGCTTCTTCATCAGCGACACCTTTTTTTATTGCAGTTGCAATAATTCCAGAACCGAGAGGCTTTGTTAGAAAAAGTTTATCTCCATTTTTAATATTTGTTTTTGTATAGATTTTTTCATTAACGATACCTGTTACAGCAAAACCATATTTTGGCTCTTTGTCGTCAATACTGTGCCCTCCAACAATATTACAATTGGCAGATTTCATTACATCTGCACCTCCCTTAATAACATCTGATAAAACTTCAAAACCTATATCTTCTCTTGGCCAACTAACTAACTGTAAAGAAGAAATAGGTGCACCTCCCATGGCATAGATATCAGATAATGCATTTGTTGCGGCAACCCTACCCCAGTCATAAGGGTTATCTAAAATAGGAGTAAAAAAATCAACTGTTTGTACAATTTTCATACTATTTCCTAGATCAATAACTGCACCGTCATCTGGATTTTCTAACCCAACTAAGACTTCAGAATTGTTTGAATTATTTTGTTTTGAATGCTTCAGAACCTGAGCAAGCTCTCCTTGAGAGAGTTTACATGCTCAACCTGAGCCATGAGAATACTCTGTGAGTCTCACTTTACCCCTCCTTTAACTTTCTTGCTTTTCCTTAAGTACTTCTTTCGCAAATAAATCTTGTATAGTGTTTAACAAAGGTGCCTGCTCAAACAACTGATTATCAATCTTTGAGACAAATACTCCGTGTTTAGCTGTAGACATTACAAAAACTGTATCAACTTTATAAAGTTCGTCTATTGTCACTCTAGAAACAGATACTTGAATCTTGTCTTCCTCACCAAACTTCAATAAATACTGTCGAGTTATTGAGTCTAAAATTCCCAAATCGAGATCTGGTACATAAACAACTTCATCCTTAATCCAGCCAACACAAAAAGTTGGACCTTCTAAAACTATGCCTTTATTATTGATGAGCAAGGCATCTGTAAAACCATCTCTAATTGCTTCCCTGGTTTGCTTTATGTTATAAGCATACGAAGTAGATTTAGAACCAACTATATTTTTACTATCAACTTCATAATCTCCACCAGCATGCCATGGTGCAGGTTGGGATTGCAATGTAAATTCTTCTGGTAAGTTTAATAATGGTTGATAAAAAGAATAAATTGTAAAATCGTCATCTGACTCATTTCTCAAGATTAATACTCTCACATAACCATTTTTATGATTTGATGCTATTTTTAAAATATTGTCTTTGACCAAATTAAAATCTACATTGTCAAATAATTGTTTTTTGCAAGACTGTTTTAACCTGTCTATATGCTTCTCTAAACCAAAAGGATAGTGGTCGTGAATCTTTAAAGCTTCAAAGACCCCATCTCCTCTCCATACTGCTAAATTTTCAACAGGCAAAGTAAACTCATCTTTTGTAACTTCCAAATCATTTATCAAATACAAAACGATTATCCTCTTTCTCGAACATAGGTATTTGTAATTGGCATTCTTCTGTCTTTGCCAAATGCCTTTTCAGTTAATTTTACTCCTGGTGCAACTTGTTTTCTCTTATACTCGTTTCTATCAACTTTAGACAAGACATCATATACAATATTCTCGTCAATGCCCTTAGAAATAATTTTTTCAGAGGAACTATCTTCTTCAATATACATTCTTAAAATTTCATCAAGAAGATCATATTCTGGCAATGAATCCTTATCAAACTGGTCTGGTCTTAATTCTGCACTTGGCTCTTTATCAATTGTATTTTGAGGAATTACGTTTGAAATTGAATTTCTGAAATTTGCCAAGTTATAAACTTCAGTTTTATATAGGTCTTTTAATAGTGCAAAACCTCCTGCTAAATCACCATAAAGAGTTGAATAACCTACAGCCATTTCAGACTTATTACCTGTTGAAACAACCATAGCTCCAGTTTGATTGGATAAAGCCATTAAAATATTACCCCTTACGCGTGATTGGATGTTTTCATCTGTTGTTTGTCCAAGTTCTTCACCAACACTTTCCTTTAAAGTATTTCTAAAAATATTTACTATTTCTTCAATTTCTATGACTTTAAATTCTATATCAAGATTTTCTGCAAGCAACTTTGCATCTACGAGAGACTCTTCGGTGTTATATTTGGATGGCAACGCTACACCTATTACATTGTCTGAACCAAGAGCATCAACGGCAATAGTTGCCGTCAAAGCAGAGTCTATTCCTCCAGAAAGTCCTATAAGTACTTTTTCAAAATTATTTTTACTAACGTAATCAAATAACCCTAATTTCAATGCTGAATATAGAGATTCATTTTTTGATAGAAGTAGAGCAGACTGTAAAGGATCTAGCTCAGATCGTTTTTGTCTAATCTCCAGTAATGACCCTCTTGGTTGTTCTTTTACTTCCAAATCTAGATCAATATAAAATAACTCCTCTTCAAACTGTTGTGCTTGGTAAAGTATTTCACCTTTTCCATCTACAACAAATGAACCTCCATCAAAAACTAACTCGTCTTGACCGCCAACCATGTTTAAGTAAATAATTGGTACGCCTAATTTTCTAGCTTGGTTGACAACAAGCTCTTTTCTTAAGTCTGATTTATTTTGATCATAAGGAGAAGCGTTTATGTTAATTATTAAAGACGCACCATTCTCTACTTGTTGTAATGAAGGACCTTCTTCAATCCATATATCTTCGCAAATGCTTATTCCAATCCCAATGTCTTCATACCAAAATACATTTCCTGGATTATTGCCTTTGGCAAAATACCTAGCTTCATCGAATACAGAATAGTTTGGAAGAAAACACTTGTGATAGATTCCTTTTACATCACCGTTTTGGATTATTGCTGCTGCATTAGCAATGTCTCTTTTTCGTTTGTCTGTATGGTTATCATCCAAGTTTCTGTCAACAAAACCAACAACACCACTTGTTGAGCTAGAAAATTCAGCTAATTCTTCCAAAACAGCGAAGTTTTTTCCAACAAAACTTTCTCTTAAGAGTAAATCTTCAGGTGGATATCCTGTAAGTGCTAATTCAGGGAAAATTAGGATATCTACTTCTTTTTCTTCAGCTGCCTCAAAACAATCTAAAATAGTTTGCTTATTTTTTTGTATGGCCCCTACTGGAAATGATTTTTGAGCACCAGCTATTCGAATTATTTTTTTATCCACAATTTAATGATAGATGGGAAACTTGGTTATGAAGAAACCTTAATTTCTATATCTTTAGAGTCTTCGATCCAATTTGTAACTCTCTTTAGAGAGGGCATTCTGTCTACCATATTTCTTTTTGAATTAATTTTTGCCATTACTTCATGAAGCGATTCCGGGTTTCTTCTTTTTAATTCAGACACACTTTCAACTCCAGCAGCTTCAAGTAAGTCTGCATAGTCTCTTCCTAAATTTTTAATTTTCATTAGTTCAGCACGTCTAGCCCAGTGCAATAATTTAGGTGAACTAATACCTGTTTCTTTTGTTAAGAGAGCCCTCCCTGACCTTGAAGAGGCGATTTGTAAAAAAGTTGTTGTTGTTCTGACTCTAGCTCTTCTTAGCTTTGTTGCTTCGGTATGTGTCATACCATTTATAGAGTCAATTGAATTCATGTTTTAAATTTTACAAAACAAATTACATAAAGAAACGATTTTTTTTAAGAGTTTTTCCCACTCTCAAAAATCTTTTTCTTCGTCATAATCAATAGGTTCTAAAAAATTGAAATTAAGTTTTTTAATTTCAATTTCTGATGAGATAAGAAAATCAACTAAATCAAAATCTTGGAATACTGATTTTTCTTCATCAATTTCATCGTCTTCAGTTATCAGTTCTAATTTCGTCCAAAACATTCTCGGAATTAAAATTGGAAATCCTAGTTTGTATCTGTATTGAGGAACCAAAACCTTATTACCTTCATGGTCATCGTTGTTAAGACCGTCTATAACTTCAACCTCAACCTCTGGTTGATCCCCAAGGAAAAAAATTATATTATTAATCTCTTTTTGATTTTGATAGAAAAATAAAGCTGTCCTAATTGAAGATGTGATGCCCTCTGACCAATTTTCATTAATTAAGATATTTGAATTTTTAAAATCTATTTTTTCTGAAATTATTTCATTCTCAGACCCCAGCACAACAGAAGAGTTATCAAAATTAATGTTGACTTTATCAACTATTGCTTGCAGTAATGGTTTGTCCCTAACTTCAGCTAACTGTTTAGGAAACCCCATTCTACTTGAGCTACCTGCGGCTAATATTACTGCTGCGTTCAAAACTATACTGATCCTAAAATTGAACTACCAAAAGTTAGCGCAATGACAACAAGGAAAACTTCAATATTTCTTAATAAGTAAACCTGCTTTATACCAGAACCAAATGTAATTAGTGCGTAGATTAAAGTTATAAAAACTAATAATGCTTGTACAAGTGGGTTTTGTATAAACAATACAGGAAATACAAGTAATCCTGGAACGCTTGAAAAGAATGAAATTATGAGTAGATCAACTGGTTTTGGATCTTTTCTAAATAAAAATTTAAGAATCAAAAAACATATTACAAGGCCAACTACTGTTGTAGCACTGTTTGATACAATTGATGAAATCAATACAGATGTATTCGAGCCTTGCTGAGCAAAAATAACAGATAATTCATCGATCAAAGACCTAAACATCTGAAACTCTTCTTCCGACATTTCACCCTGAACAAGAACGAGGTTGCTCTCAAGAAATTCAATCATTCCATAAAAAAATCTAAATGCGCTTAAGGTAGTTAAGGTAACTACTGCTAAATAAATTGCAATTCCTTTTTGCAGTGCACCATTTAGATTAAGAAGCTCATTGTATATATATTTATCAAGACGTAAAATTTTTGAGAATATTTGTCTTTCACTCATTTTTAATTTTTCCTTATTTAAAATATACCTTATGACTATAACAAAAATTATTTCCTACTTTATAACTCTTTCTATGGCTGTAGTAATCTTTTGGGCTCAAGGAGAGGTTACAATTTTTGACTCACCAATTCTTAATTTACCTTGGGGTGTTGTTTCATTAGTTGATCTTTATTCTGGATTTGTTTTATTTAGTCTTTGGATTTTTTACAAAGAGAATATTTTACCAGCTGTTATTTGGACATTTTTTGTCATGACTTTAGGAAGCTTCACAATTGCTTTATATGTTATTTACAGCATTAATAAGTCTGATGGAAATATTCAGAAATTTTTTATGGGAGACAACTACTAATCTTTTTTCAGATTATCTAACAATATAAGGGACACATCTCGTACTTTAACATTGTCTCCATAACCCAACTCTTTTACACCATCATCCATCATTATGTAACAAAAAGGACACGCAACAGCAACTTCGTCAGCCCCAGTATCAATAGCTTCTTGTGAACGCTCAATATTTATTTTTTTTCCTGTAGACTCCTCCATCCACATTCTTCCCCCACCAGCACCACAGCAAAAGCTCTCTGTTCCTTGTCTTTTCATTTCTCTAATCTCAATACCGCCTATAGATCCTACAATCTCACGTGGTGCGGTATAGATATCATTATGTCTACCAAGATAACATGAGTCATGATAGGTGATTTTATAAGGCTTATCACTAGAGCCAACTTCAATTCTTCCTGACTGAACTAACTCCGTCAAAAGTTGACTGTGATGAATTACTTGATAGTTTCCTCCAAGCTGTGGATACTCATTTGCTATTGTGTTAAAACAGTGTGGGCACTGAGTAATAATTTTTTCTACTTTTAGATTGTTCATATTCTCAATATTTTGAACAGCTAGTTGTTGAAAAACAAATTCATTACCTGTTCTTCTTGCAGAGTCTCCTGTACAAACTTCTTTTGGTCCTAGAACAGCAAAAGTAACTCCTGCTCTTTTTAATAACGTTGCTACAGCTTTCGTAACAGGAACATTTCTATCATCAAAAGCCCCCGCACAACCGACCCAATACAGATAGTCATATTCTTCATGGTTACTTTCATCTATTACGGGAACATCAAAATCTAGATCTTCAGTCCATTTCAGTCTGTCGTTTTGAGAAGCTCCCCATGGATTAGACGAATTCTCCATCGCAACATATGCCTTACCTAACTCTGCAGGAAAATCTGATTCCATCAATGCAAGATGTCTTCTCATATCAAGTATTTTGTCTAAAATTTCAATATTCACTGGGCAAATCTCATCACAAGCTTTACAAGAAGTACAAGCCCAGAGTTCTTCAGAAGTAATTCTTTCAAAAACATTGTCAGAATTTACACGTAAAGGACCCGGCGTTGACACCGTCGCAGGTACTGCAGGTTGACCAGATTCAGACATTACTTGTCCTACTTTTAATATAATTTCTCTAGGGTCTAAAGACTTACCAGTTTGATTTGCGGGACACACAGATGTACACCTGCCACAAACAGTACATGCATCAAGATCCATTAACTGCTTCCAGGTAAAGTGATCAATAATTTCTGTACCTACATTGTCAATATCATCAGCTTCTAAAAGATTTCCAATAAATTTCATCGCACCTTTAGGTCTTTCCTTTGGTGACATGAACATATTTATTGGTGAAGTAAATATGTGCCTAAGTTTGGACAATGGAATTGCTATTAGAAATACAAAAAAAGAAACAACATGAAGTACCCACGAAATCCTATGAAAAAGTTCAGGATTTGTGAGGTTTAAAAATTGACCAACAGCATAGCCAATAAAGGACCATTTTTCATAATCTGGAAAATTTTCTAATGCGATTCTTCCAGCTTCCGTAGTTATGCCTGATATTCCAATGAAAATTAATAAAGAAAGAGTTAAATAATCATCGATTGTAGTTTTTGTCTTTATTCTGTATTCAGTTCCAATTAAGCGCCTAGCTAAAGCCCAAAAAAGACCTGTTAGATAAGCTATCGTTGCCAGTTCTAATGTGAAAGAGTAAACGATATATGTTGTGCCTTGTAAAAATTTTAGCGAAGGAGGCATGAGATGATGGATTTCTAAAGTTACAGTGCCTGCAAACAAACCTAGAAAGCCAATATAAATTAGAGAGTGCATAAGACCAGCAGCTTTAAACCTAAGAACAGTTCGCATAGTCAAACCATCAAAAAGTTTTAATATCCTTTGAGACAGTTTCACATCTCTTTTTTCTTCTTTGCCTCTAGTCCAGTTCTTTACTCGAAGAGAAAATAAGTATCCAGAAATATAGATAGTTGTTGCACTTAAAACATAAAATATATATTGGAGGACCTTAGGAATATTCTCAAATACTTTTCTTCCTCCAACTATTTCTCCTTCGGGAAATATATAGCTTGCTGCCCATAAAAATAGTGTACCTACTGCTGCACCGGCAGAGAATAGTAATACATAATCATTAGCTTTGTATTTATTTAAAAACTTATTCATTTGTTAATTCTTTTGATATCTCAGTAGACCTTTGAGTTGCTTTGCGAATTGCATCGAGAATAATTGTATCAAATGAATCATCATTAAGCGAATTGAGACCTGCTTCGGTAGTTCCACCAGGTGACTTTACTTTATTTACCAAATCTTTAAATGTTTCATCTTTGTCTACAAGTGCAGGAAGTGCTTTTACAAGTTCTTTAATAATTAACTCAGAATCCTCTAAGCTTAATCCCAGCTCAGTCCCAGAGTTGACAAGCTGATTTGAAAGCTCATAAAACCAAGCCGGACCACTGCCTGACAATGCAGTGACAATAGGGAACATGGATTCGTCAACTTCTTTAACAGTTCCTAAATTCTCTAAAACATCATGGATGAAGTTGAGATAATCTCCTTGGTAATTTGAAGTGAATGGAATAAAACCAGTTTTATCTCGAATGAGTAAATTAGGCATAATTCTTAAAATATTATTACCAAAATACTTTTGAATTGTTTTAATTTCTAGACCTGCAACTGGAGTGCAAATTAAAACATCTTTCCCAATTTTATCTTTATTAGTAATAAAAAATTCATTTATATTTTGAGGTTTAATGCATAAAAGTAAAACTCCATCATTAATAGCAGTTAAACATTCTTCAGGAGTTATTGAATAACTCTTTTGTATTGACTGCCTTACTACATTTGAGTCCTCATATAAGTAAATATTTGTATCTAAATCATTTAAACCATTCAGAAAAGCTGATCCTAGATTTCCTAATCCAACTATGTGAATATCTATTTTTTTCATTCTTCAATAATATCAGCTATATCAGAAGAATTTAAATAATGACATTTATTAAATAATTTAAAAATATTTTTGTTTAAAATCATATATATGTTATATTTAATATTAATCTAAGCATGAATACTTAGATTTTATGTATAAATAAACATAGATAAGGATGGTAAACAATGAGCGGAACTCTAACTGCATCACAAGTGAAGCCTGGTGTTAGAAGATCAAAGAAATACACTACAGGTCGAGTATGCGCATTTGATACTTGTGAAACAGTGATAAGCGTATACAACAAAAAGAAATTTTGTTTTCTTCACGCACCTGTCTCCTATCCAAGGGTAAGAGGACATTTGCCAAGAGAGCAAGAGCTTACATAGTATAAAAATTTTTTAGAAAGGATAATTAAAAATGGGAAAAGCCGTAGGAATAGACTTAGGAACAACTAATAGTGTTGTAGCAGTACTTGAAGGTGGCGAGCCAACTGTTATCGCTAACGCGGAGGGAAATAGAACAACACCTTCTATTGTTGCTTTTAAATCAGGAGAGGTTCTAGTTGGTGAGCTTGCAAAAAGGCAAGCAATAACAAATCCTGATAATACAGTTAGGTCTATTAAAAGACATATTGGAACTAATTGGAAAGAAAACTTTGAAGGCAAAGACTATACTCCACAAGAAATATCAGCAAGAATTTTACAAAAACTCAAAAGAGATGCTGAGTCATATTTAGGAGATGATGTTACAGATGCTGTAATTACTGTTCCAGCATATTTTAATGATGCTGAAAGGCAAGCAACAAAAGAAGCCGGTCAAATTGCAGGATTGAATGTATTAAGAATAATAAATGAACCCACTGCTGCATCTCTTTCATACGGGCTAGAAAACAATGAAGATCAAAAGATACTCGTATTTGATTTAGGTGGTGGTACTTTTGATGTTTCTATATTAGAAATATCTGAGGGTGTGTTTGAGGTGAAGTCAACATCGGGAGATTCTAAGCTCGGTGGTGATGACTGGGATCAGAGAGTAATGGATTGGTTAATTGAAAAGTTTAAATCCTCAACTGGTATTGATTTATCAAATGATAAAATGGCAATTCAAAGGGTTAAAGAAGGTGCAGAAAAAGCTAAAATTGAACTTTCATCTACTAGTGAAACAGAAATAAACTTGCCATTTATTACTGCTAATGATGCTGGACCTCAACATTTACTTGAAAAATTAAGTAGGTCTGAGTTTGAAAAAATTACTGCGGATTTAGTAGAAAGAACTAAAGAACCAGTCGAAAATGCGTTGTCTGATGCTGGAATGAAATTTTCTGATATCGACCATGTTATATTAGTTGGTGGTTCGACTCGAATGCCATCAGTCCAACAACTTGTAAAATCACTTACTGGTAAAGACCCTCACAAAGGTGTCAACCCTGATGAAGTTGTTGCATCTGGTGCTGCTATTCAAGCTGGAGTATTAAAAGGTGATGTAAAAGATGTTCTTTTATTAGATGTTACACCTCTTACTTTGGGTGTTGAAACTAAAGGTGGAATCATGACCAAAATGATTGAAAGAAATACAACAATCCCAACTAAAAGGTCTGAAGTATTTAGTACAGCTGAAAACAATCAAACCCAAGTCGAGATACATATCTTGCAAGGCGAGAGAGAAATGGCGTCTGGGAACAAGTCTCTAGGAAGATTCACTTTAACTGATATACCTGCTGCAATGGCTGGTACACCTCAAATAGAGGTAACTTTTGACATCGATGCTAATGGAATTGTAAATGTCAATGCTAAAGATCTTGGGACTGGTAAAGAGCAGGCAATAACAATTACTGGTGGAACAGCACTTGAAGATGATGAAATTGAAAGAATGATAAAAGATGCTGAACAACATGCTAATGAAGATGCAAAAAAGAAAGAACTTGTTGAAACCAGAAATATGGCTGAAGGTATGGTTACTTCAACTGAAAAAATGTTGGAAGAGAATAAAGATAAGGCAACAGAAGAAGAGGTGACTGCAATCAATGATGCAAATGATAAATTGAAAAAACTTTTAGAAAATGAAGATTTATCGATTGATGATTTGAAAAATGGTGTTGATGAACTTGCAAAAGCCAGTCAATCATTTGCCGAAAAATTGTACGCGGAAACACAAAATGACGCAACTAATCCATCTTCAGATCAATCAGATGACGTAGTTGAAGGTGAAGTTGTAGAGGATGAGTAAAGAAGAAGAGTCTTTGAATGAGGAAGTAGACAATACTTCTGAAGAATCTTCAGAAGAGGAAGAGGTGATTGAAGAAACTTCTGTACCTCTTTCAGAGTATGAAAAAATAAAAGATGACTATCTAAGACTTGCAGCAGAATTCGATAATTTCAAAAAGAGAACTGAAAAAGAAAAAGAAAGCATGGGTGCAGCATCTGTTGCTTATTTTGTTAACTCTCTTTTCCCACTAATCGATAACTTTGAAATGGCTATGAATCAAGATGAAGTTTCAAAAGAACTCGAAACATTTAAAAACCTTCTAACTTCAGTTTTAGAAGGGCTACAGGTTGAAGAAATTGGAACTATTGGGGAACATTTTGACCCTTCTATACATGAAGCTGTTGAGCATTCGGGAGAGGGGGAGTCTCAAATAGTTGAAACCATCTTAAGAAAAGGTTATCTATTTCAAGGTAAATTAATTCGCCCTGCAATGGTAAAAGTTAAAAGTGAGTAGGGACTGGTTAGACAAAGATTTTTACGCCACACTAGGTGTCTCAAAAGATGCAAGCACTGAGGATATAAAAAAAGCTTACAAAAAACTAGCCAGAGAAAATCACCCAGATTTAAATCCAGGTGACACAGAAGCGGAAAAGAAATTCAAAGAAATTTCAGAAGCAAGCTCAGTTTTGGGAGATGAAAGAAAAAGACAAGAATACGATCAAGTACGTTCAATGGGAGCTTCAGGTTTTGGAGGCTTTGGTGGTCAGGGATTCAATGTAGACGACTTTGGTGACTTATTTGGAAATTTAGGTGATATTTTTGGATTTGGAGGATCTGGTGGAAGAAGGAAAGGCCAGACATATCAAACAAATATAAACATATCTTTTGACGAAGCAGCTAAGGGCGTAGAAACTGTAATACCTCTTCGTAAAGAAGTTGCTTGTTCGGCTTGTAAAGGCACCGGAGCTGATAAAGGAGAAGCGTTTCATAGATGTAACATTTGCAATGGAAGTGGACAAACTGCCTCCAATCAAGGTTTTTTTTCTTTTGCACAAACTTGTTCTGCCTGTAAGGGTCAAGGGAATGTTATTGATAAAGTATGTAAAACATGTAGGAGTTCTGGCTCCGTAGTTGAAAATGAGTCTATAAAAGTAAAAGTGCCTGCTGGGGTTGATAATGGAACAGTGATTAGGTTACGTGGAAGAGGAGGTCCCGGGGATGCAGGTGCTCCAGATGGAGATTTATTAGTTCAAGTTGCTGTTGAACCACACAAATTTTTTAAAAGAAATAACAGTGATCTTATTCTTGAAGTTCCTCTACTTTTTACCGAGGCCGCACTAGGTTCAAGCATAAAAATTCCAACTCTTGAAAAGTCTGTAACTTTAAAAATACCCGCTGGCACTCCTAGTGGAAAAACTTTTAAAATTAAAGGGGAAGGTATAGCGCCTCAAGGTAGAAGGCCTGGAGATTTATATGTAAAAATATTTATTACACCACCTACGAACTTATCAAGATCTGCAAAAAAACATCTTGAGAAGTATCGTGATCAATTTGAATCTGGAGACAGTCCAAGGAATTATTTATATGAGTAGCTATGACTCTAAGGCTATTTATTTTATTTCAGTAGCCTCCACCCTATCAGGCATCCATCAACAAACAATAAGAACCTATGAACAAAAAGGTTTAATTAAGCCATTCAGAACTGGTGGGGGAACGAGGCGATATTCCCAAGAAGATATAGACAAATTAATCCAGATTCAGAATTTATCACAAAGAGGAATCAACTTAGATGGGATAAAAATTATTTACGAAATGAAAGACAAAATGGATGAACTACAAAATAAAATTCTCATGCTTGAGAATGAAATTTCAAATCATAAAATTGACTCCAAAAACAAAGAAAAAGAGATTCACCAAAGTTATAAAAATGAAATCGTTAAAAAGTCAGATAAGTCTATACGCAGATAGTTATTATTAGATAAAAGGCTTAATTTTTATATTTATCAATAAAGTTCTTAATCTTGTTTTCTAAGATAGGAAGAGTTATACCTCCATCACACAAAACTTCATCGTGGAAATATCTTATGTCAAACTTATCACCAAGTTCAGTTTCTGCTTTTCTTCTAAGCTCTTCAATCTTTAGCTGGCCCATTTTGTAAGAACAGGCTTGTCCAGGCCAAGCAATATATCTATCGGTCTCGATTTCTGCATTTATTTCTTCAATTGGAGAATTAGACCTAAAAAACTCAATTGCTTTATCTCTTGACCAACCCATTCCATGCATACCTGTATCAAGCACAAGACGACAAGCTCTCCATGCGTCATTTCCAAGCCTACCTAGTTGTTGAACATCATTAGAGTACAATCCCATTTCATTTGCAAGTTGCTCAGAGTAAAGACCCCAGCCCTCAACAAAGGCAGTAGAAGCAACATATTTTTGGAATTCAGGAACATCTTGAAGCTCAACTGCAATAGTTCTGTCTAAGTGATGACCTGGTATTGCCTCATGAAAAGCAACAGATTCTGCTTCAAATATGCTTTTTGTTTCAGCTTTGTATGTATTTAAAAAATATGTCCCATCTCTAGACCCATCAGGTAACGGAGGGTAGTAGTAAGCAGGAGGAGCATGTTGTTCAGATTCTGCTGGAACTGGTAATACTTTACATGAAGATTTTGGAAAAATAGTAAACCATTGATCTAGTGGTTTATATGCTCTTTCAATAGTATCAACAGCTAATTGAAGCATCTGCTCTTTGCTTTCATATCTCATTGAAGGCTCAGTTTGCATTTTTTGTAATACTTCTTCCGGAGTGCTGACTCCAGGAAATACGTTTTCACCAATTTCAAAGAATTCTTTTTTAAGCCTTTCTATTTCAGAAAGTCCAACTTCATGAACTTCTTTTACTGTTATGTTCTTATGCCCTGTGTATTTTCTGAGCGCTCTAAGATAAGTTTCTTCACCCCCATCAATCCACATTATTCCAGAATGTTCATCTGAACGTCCTTTGGGGATGTGGTCTGATTTTAATTGCTCCAAATAAGCGAGTACAGTTGGCCTAATATTTGAATCGATAATTTTTTTAGCTTTTTCTTTCCAATCAGATTTGAATGACTCTGAAATTTCTGGTGAGAAATTAATTAATAATAATGGATCTTCTTCTAATGATGAACCCAAATAATTTTCTAACTGATCAATTGTTCTAAGCAAGTTTCTTTTTGTAGCTACTCTATTATTTTTTAGACCAATCTTCTGTACTTCAGCTATCTGTGTATATAGTCTTTTGTAAAGCTCTAGCCTTTTTAAAAGCATATCTGCAGATTCTGAATCTGGAACAAACATTTGTTGGTTATAGTCGATAAGGAATCCTGTAAAGCCTGAAACACCTGCTCCAAACTCCCAGCTCCTATCCAGGAGAGAGTCTTTATTTGAACTTAAAGCAAACTCTAGCATTCCTTGAGTTACTTTTTCTCTATTTGATAATAACTCTGTGTCTATGCTCTCAAGTCTCGAGATAAAATCATTTACTGCTTTGGTATCTTTTTCAAAGGTTTCCTCATTCAACTCTTCTATTTGATCAAAATACTGTTTGTGGCCTCTCATGATTGCTGATGTTGGTGAAGATTCTAAAGAGTTTTGAAAAAAGTCGTTAGAGAGTTGTTGTAAGTTACTGTTTGTCATTGATTTCCTTTTTTAGATTTTTAATTTCTTTTTCTAGTTTATCTAACTTCTCACCTAGTTCATTTATAGTAACCTCTTTGTCGCTAAAGCTAGTAATAAAATAGGAGGAAACAGCAGCTGTAATTGTCGCAATAAAGCCAATACCCATAATCATCAAAGAGCTGGCGATTATACGTCCAAGATTTGTGAGGGGGGTGATGTCACCGTAACCTACCGTAGTGATTGTCACAAGTGCCCACCATAGGCCATCGCTGTATGATGTAACACCCGGTTCAGAAACGTAAAAGAGAAAACCAAAGAACAATACAATACCAATTGTTGCATACACAATAAACCTGAGTCCCTTTGAGTTAAAAATAGATTTAACAGTCGTTCCAAATCTTCCCAGTAAAGCAGCAAGCCTGAAAAATCTTAATGCGTTCAGTAATCTTGGGAGTCTTGTAAACCTTAAAAATCCAGAAGATTGTAAACCCTCTGGAACAATTGGAAATGAGAATATAACAATTACTAACTCTATCTTATGACTTTTAACAAACTTTAATTTGTCATCTGCAAAGTAAAATAAAGTCACATATTCCAGTAAAAAAACTATCCAAATTCCCCAGTTTAAATTTAAACCTACATAGCTAAGTGTTTGTTGTGAGTATTCAATAATTAATACAGGTATAAGCATGAGGACAGAAATCATTACAGGTACTTCAAAAAACTTTTCTGCTCTCAAATATTTCTGATTGTTCATATAGGTATTATAAAACTAGCTATGAAAGATTAATATTAGTAATCTAAAAATATGAGTATGAACAGGGTCTTTTTCATAATTTTACTTTTTGCATTTTTAGTAGTGCCTTTAAGCATCAATATTGTCAATGATGATGAGATGAATTACTTTAATTTAGTTGCTAAGGTAAATGAAAAATTGTTCGAAAATACAAATTTTGAAAGGGAAGGCACAGATCTTGAAAAGCAAGCTACTATTTCTCTTTCCGACGAACAAAAGCAATTAATTAGTAAACAATTACAGGCTCTGACAAAAATTAACAACAGCATATTTAATAACTTTGAAGAAATACAAAACGAAAATTTAAAGGGAGTTAATGAATATATTGCTTTATATAGATGGCAGGAATTTAGTGCAACTTACAGTGGCATTAAAGGAATATATCTAAGTGGTTATCATTTTTTAAGAGAAGAGAAAATAAATCCAATTAAAGAAATTCTGTCAAGCACTGTTGTAAACACAATAGTCCTTGATGTTAAAACAGATAATGGTCATTTACTCTATGACAGTGAAATCACCGAGATTAAGGAAATAAAAAATGAAAGAATTAAATACGACGCCCAAACTTTGCAGTCTTTTAAAGAAGAGTTTGACATCTATTTAATTGGTCGAGTTGTTGCTTTTCAAGATCCAATCTTTTCCAGAACCTACCCTGAATCAGCTATCAAAGATATATCAACGAGTAAACCTTACAACCAAGATGGTCAATACTTTCTTGATCCAAGTGATAGTGCAAGCAGAGAATACATTCTAAATGTTGCTCTTGAAGCATGCTTATTGGGTTTTGATGAGATTCAATTTGATTATATAAGATATCCTGATACTAGTTATCAGGGTTTGGTCTATGATGAGGAAAGCAATTTTGCAAACAGAACTAAAAATATTAACTCATTTCTTCAAAATGCTACAGATCTGTTGCATGATAATGGATGTCTAACTTCTGCAGATATATTTGGATATGTCCTAAATGCAAAAAGTGATAATGGAATAGGGCAACATTTAGAAACAATTATTACTACTGTAGATTTTATTTCTCCTATGGTCTACCCATCTCATTACTCCAAAGGCTCATTTGGATACGGTAATCCTAATAATTTTCCTTATGAAATTGTTACAGCATCATTAAATGATGGGCTTTCTAGAGGAGTTCAGGAAAAAAGCTTGCGACCTTTTCTTCAAGGGTTTTGGCATTCTTCAGAAGATGTAAGGTTGAATATTAAAGCAGCAGAAGATAAAGGCTTAGATTGGATAATTTGGAACAATTCCAGTGTGTACGATGAAGATTACTTTAGTAGAATCAATTCATGAGCTATAAAAATGAATTTAAAAATTGCTTGGATGGTTTATTTGAAAGCTTATGTGACGTCAGTGATTGGATGTATAAAAACCCAGAATTAGGATTTCAAGAATTCAAAACATCAAAATATTTAGTTGACTATATTCAAGAAAATTCAAAATCTGTAAATTATCCTTCTCATGGTCTTGAGACAGCTTTTGATATTACATTTGGTGAAGAGGGTCCTCTTACAGTTATATGTGTTGAATATGATGCCTTGCCTGAAATTGGCCATGCATGTGGACATAACATTATTGCTACAGCTTCTATTGGAGCTGGATTGGGTCTAAAAGACATTGCTTCAAAATTAGGGATTAGAGTAAAGCTCCTAGGAACTCCTGCTGAAGAAGGTGGGGGTGGAAAAATTATTCTTATTAACGAAGGAGCGTTTGAGGACGCTTCATGTTCAATGATGATTCATCCTGGGTATGAAGATGTGGTGAATCCTACGTTTACGACTATTGAACAATACACAGTCGAGTATTTTGGTAAAGATGCGCACGCTGCTGGTGCACCTGATCAGGGTATTAATGCATTAGACGCTCAGATTCAACTTTTTATAAACGCATCAACATATAGACAGCAGATGGTTCTAACTAATAGAATGCACGGTGTAATTAGAGATGGGGGTTTTAAACCAAATATAATTCCATCATATACAAAATCAGAATGGTATTTAAGATCACTTAATAAAGAAGGATTAGGACAATTGGAAGAAGACTTTTATAACTTTGCTAATGCTGCAGCAATGTCAACAAAATGTGATGTGAAAATTACATCACCCGATTACAGATATGAAGAAATTAAAAATAATGAAACCCTGTATAAGCTTTTTATGGAGAATGCTCAAGATGTAGGTAGAGAAATGATTTTACAAAAAGATGCCACGAGGCCAGGTTTGGGTTCTACTGATATGGGAAATGTCTCCCAAATTTTTCCATCAATACATCCAATGCTTAGTATCGGAGAAAAAGAAGCTGTTAATCACCAACCTGAATATGCTGCAGCTACATTAACTGAAGGCGGTCATAAAGCCATATATGATGGTGCGTACGCAATGGGTGCTTCCATCATTGACTTAGCTGAAAAGAATCTTTGGGATCAGCTTTAGAGTATTTGACTTAAGAATAATTTAGTTCTGTCACTCTTAGGATTATTGAAAAATTCTTCTGGAGTATTTTCTTCAACGAGCATACCATCATCGAATAACATCACTCTGTCAGCTACCTCTTTAGCAAAACCCATTTCGTGAGTTACAACGATCATTGTCATACCTGAATTAGCTAGCTCTTTCATTACATCTAACACTTCCTTAATCATTTCAGGGTCTAGCGCTGATGTTGGCTCATCAAAAAGCATAATTTTTGGTTCCATAGCAAGGGCTCTTGCAATTGCGACTCTTTGCTGCTGACCACCTGATAATTGTCCTGGAAATTTTTGTGCTTGTTCAGGAATTCCAACTCGCTCTAATAGTTCCATTGCCTTCTCTTCTGCTTCGGAACGATTCTTTTTTCTTACCCAGATCTGTGCAAGTGTAATATTCTGCATTACAGTCAAGTGCGGAAAGAGATTGAAGCTTTGGAACACCATTCCAACCTCTGACCTGATTGCTTCGATATTCTTTAAGTCATTAGTAAGCTCAATTCCGTCAACAATTATTTGACCTTCTTGATGTTGCTCGAGTCTATTAATGCATCTAATAAATGTAGATTTACCTGAACCTGAAGGTCCCGCAATAACAAGAACTTCTCCTTCTGCTACATCCATACTGATGCCTTTTAATGCCTGAAAATCTCCAAACCATTTTTTAACATTTTTTGTTTGAATTATGCTCATAACTGATTACCTCTCTCCTAATCCTAACTTCTTTTCAACTTTCATGCTTCTTCTTGAAAGCGTAAATGTAAATATCCAATATACAATTGCTACGAAAATTAAATTCTCTCTATCATGACCAACAAAGTTTACTGGTATAGATTGATTTCCGATAACAGTTTTTCCTATAGTAAGGAAGTCAAATAATCCAATAATTGTTACAAGGCTTGAGTCTTTAAAAGCTGTAATTGCACTACTGACAAGAGTAGGTATAACCGCTCTTAAGGCCTGTGGCATAATGATTAAAGAAATCTTTTGAAATGGACTCATGCCAATTGCATCAGCAGCTTCATATTGACCTTTTGGAATAGACTGAAGACCTCCTCTGATATTTTCAGCAAAGTATGCTCCACTGAAGAAAGCCGTCACCATTAAGACTCTTACTATTAAGTTAAATTCAACTCCTGCGGGTAAAAATACTGCTAACGTAACACTTGCAAAAAATAGCCAGGTAATATACGGCACAGACCTAGTTAATTCAATAATGCCAGTACACACAATTCTAATTATTGGTAATTTTGAGTTTCTTCCCAGTGCCAATAAAACTCCAAGAGGGAATGAGACATATGTTCCAAATATGGCCAGTAGCCATGTTAAGGAAAAGCCGCCAAAAATACTTGAACCAGGAACAACTATACCGGTGTCTGATGCTCCTCCTCTAAGTAAAAAGGTAAGGGTAACCAATGCAACCGCCCACACGATCAATAGACTTCTTTTACCCTGTGAGGAAGTTGATACCGCTGGCACCACAACTGAGAACAGAGCTATCAAAAGCAAACAAGTTTTAGCCAACATTGGTAAACCAGAAAAAACGCCAACAAGTGTTAATAGAAAAGTTACCCCTAAGTAAGCTGAATAATATTTTTTAAATATGGTGTTGTTAACAAAAGTAATAACTAGAAAACCCCAAAGTAAGAAAACACCAAATACAGGAAGGTCACTGCCAAGCACGACTGACATGTCAATTTGTGGTTTTTTGAAAATCCAAGAAAAAATTAAAAGAGGTAATAAAAACCAAGATAAAGACATGATTGACTTAATACTTTTTATATTTTTAAGATACATCCCAACAAAATAGCTAACTAAGAATGATACGAAGATGACTGTCCAAGGAATTTTTGTAGTTTCCGCGATAGGCATTACAGGATCGGGAATGATTCTTTCATTATTTTGATCCAGTTGAATAGTAGGAAGTTTTATAAACCAAAGAAGTGCAACAGGAATAAATAAATAAAAGAAAACCATATCAGAGCTATTTACAGAAAAGTCGATATTTGTAAATCGCAAACTGAAAAATATTGCACAGAAAATAGCAACTGGAATTAATATTCCTAATCTTGTATCCATAGAAAAGACTTCTTCTGTTATAACCGATCCATCATTTCCCATAAAGCTTGAATTTGTTGGAGCAATTATTGTAAAGAAAAGTACACCTAGGCCACCTTTAAAAAGTGAATTAAATACCTGTGAACTTTTTACTCTATCATCACTTCTCCAAATGCCAATTGATAATCCTGCAAGGACAAAAGTAAGTCCAACTGAAAGCCAAACTCTAATAAAGTCTTCCTCAGGATATGCTTGAACCATGTACAACTGCATATTATTTAATACAGCTAGCCAATCTTTATCCGACGTTAATGCAAAACCAAGCATTCCTCTGAAAAAATTAATTACAAGGTAGGTTGTAGCAATAGTTAAAACTGAAGATCCGACAGATGAGAACAAACTCTCGCGTAATAATTTTGAGTTCTTTTTAATTAAATCAACCATTACCTCTCCACTATCTTCATTTTTCTATTGTAATAATTGATTATTGTTGAAATAGTCAAGCTTACTGTACTGTAAAATGCCATCCAAATTAAGAAAACTGGCAAGGTCTGCCCTTCTTGGTTGTACAGGGTTTGCCCAACAGCAACAATTTCTGGATATGCAACAGCTATTCCTAAAGACGTGTTCTTTGCTAGGTTTAGATACTGATTTCCCATAGGCGGGAGCATTACCCTTATTGCTTGTGGTAAAACTACTAACCTTAATAAGGCACCTCGTCCTAGTCCAAGAGATAGGCCTGCTTCAGACTGTCCTTTTGAAACTGCCATTATTCCAGCTCTTACAACTTCAGAAATAAATATTGCAGTATAAAGCACAACCCCAAGCCAAATAGCAAAATAGCCTACAGAAAGACTCTTACCATACCCAACAGCATATTTTTTAAAACTAGTAGTTCCAATTTGCTCTACTCTTGGTCTTGATAGTTCTAATGGTTTACTGTCTGTTACTCGAATATCATAAGTTTTTTCATCTACTTTCACAGTGTCTCCATTAGATACAAACACCTCTTCAATGACACCTGTATATTTTGCATAAATGGAAATTTCTTGATTTAAATCACCTTTCAAATCTTTTGCAGTAGCTATTGCTACCACATCACCCTTTGTAACTTCAGTTCCGGGAACGGCAATCCAATTTATGATATCTGCTCTCTTCATCCCATCCAGCTGTGCGTCTAATACAATTTTTGCCTCTGGGTTCCAATATAGTTTATTATTAACTCCATCAAAAAATTGAGGAACCCCCCAATCTGCTTTGAAAACAATTTCATCACCAACTAAAAAGTTAGAAAGCCCCAAACCTACAGAGGAAAACATCAAAACAACGACTAACAGCACAACTATGACGTTTAATATTATCTTAAAGTAATCGTCGTCACTATAAATTCCTTGGGCTTCTTCTGATTTTTTGCTATCAATAAATTTTTTTGTAGATCTAAAACCAATAAACACTGCAATTGATGAGAACAGTGTCTGATAAAAAATTGCAGGCAAAAGATCGACTCCAGTTGAAATGTATTTGGCTAGGAACCCAATAACACCCATTACTCGATATCCTCCATACCAACCTGCTATTAGTAATCCTATAAAGATTCCAATTGACCAAAGAAAAGGCCTGGTTTCTCTACCTTCTCTTTCAAGAATTTGCACTCTCCACTTATATATTCTGTTGGCCAAAATTAAAATAACTAGTAAATAAACCCAAAATAAATATGCAGTAGGCTGCCTATTCAACCAAGGGAAAGCAATGCCTTTTGCACTTACATGAAAATTGTACGTTCCTGCATCAGAAACTTCTAATCTGGGAAAAGTCAGTACAAAAGCTTGAAAAAAGAAAATTTGTACTAGTAGAGGAACATTACGAACAACTTCTAGTAGACCTGTTGAAGTTTTTTCTACTATATAGTTTTTTGATAAACGAGCAATACCAAGAAATGTACCCAAAAATGTTGCAGCAAATATTCCCGTTACTGTGACCCTTAACATATTTAACATCCCAACTTGGAGCATCTGACGACCTGAATTAGGGAGAGTATACATTCCTTCTGCAATGGAAACACCAGGTGTTTCTCCTAACCATCCCCATGAAAATGCAATATTAGTTTGTTCAAGATTAACAACTGCATTTTGGATGTAGCTCCAGATAATATAAAGAAGGCCTACTAAAAATACTATTTGTGAAGACCACTTAAGAAAGACTACATTTCTAAAAAAAGATAGTATCTTAAGCGTATTTTTCATAAATAAATCCTATCAGATTAACTTTTGATTTCAAAGTAAAAGGGGCTAAAAGCCCCTTTTACTAATAATAAGTAGGTAAAAAATTACCTTGCTGGAGGTGCGTAAACTAATCCGCCTTCTGTCCAGCGAGCGTTAGCTCCACCTTCTCTGTAAAGACCTAATGGATTTAGGTTTCGTGAGAAGATTTCGTCGTAGTTACCGACTTGTTTTACAACGTTGTAATACGCATCAGCACTAAGACCCATCTTGGTTTGAAGCTCTCCGTCATTCTTACCAAATAATCTACCCAATTCTGGGTTAGCATCGTAATCAACTGAATCGATGTTAGCTTTTGTAACTCCGTACTCATCAGCAATAACTGTTGCATAAACAGTCCAATTAATAATGTCAGCCCATTGGCTATCATTTGATCTATATGTTGGACCTAATGGTTCTTTTGAAATTGGTGATTGTGGGAAAATTGCCCAGTCATTAAGAGCGTCATTGACTGCTCTTCTACCAACTAATCCGGAACCGTCTGTTGTTACAATATCACACTCACCAGCAATAAACTTATCGATTGCTTCTGCGAATGCCTCAACTGTAACGAGCTCAATAGAAGCTCCTACAAGTGCAGCACCCTCTGTGATATTCTTTTCAGTAGTTGTACCAGCATTTGTACATACTTTTAGTCCATCAATATCAGCAAGAGTTGAAGATGAAGAAAGTCCATCAGATACTCTTCCCATTAATTGTTGACCGTCAAAGTAAGTTGTTGGTCCAAAATCATTACCAAGCTCAGTGTCTCGGCTTTGAGTCCATGTTGTGTTTCTTATTAACACGTCGATTTCACCAGCGCTAAGTGCTGTAAATCTTTCAGCAGCAGTAAGTTGTTTAAATTCAACTTTACTGTAATCGCCTAAGACTGCAGCAGCAACTGCATAACAGTAGTCAACGTCAAATCCTGAGTAAGAACCGTCGTCCCCTACTTCAGTGAATCCAGTTGCACCGGTGCTAACACCACACTTGAGGAATCCTCTAGCTTGAACTTCTTCAAGCGTTGTAAGTGCTGCTTCTTCAACTACTTCTTCAACAGCAGCTTCGTCAGTTGTGTCTCCACAAGCAACTAATACCATTGATAGAACTAGAAGAGAAACTATAGCTTTTTTATTCAATGTTTATCTCCTTTTAATTAAAAGTACACAGCTTTTTAAAAGCCGCATGTAATTAATTTAATATACATAATTTTTTGTATCAATAAAATTCTTTGTAAAAAAACAAAGAATTTGCAAATAAATATAAATTGGCTAAGAAACTTCTACTGTTTTGAAGAAAACTGCATTATTATTTTATGTTGTATCTAAGGAGAAAAAATTGTCCACTACCGTAGTTCTCGGTGCCCAGTGGGGAGATGAAGGTAAGGGTAAAGTAACAGATTTCTTTGCTTCTTCGGCTGATTTTGTTGTCAGATTTCAAGGCGGAAATAATGCTGGTCATACGATTGTGGTTGGAGAAGATAAAATTGCCTTGTCATTAACACCTTCTGGAGTTCTATATCCCAATTGTGTTCCAGTGATTGGTTCAGGGTGTGTAGTAGATTTGGGCTTTTTAAAAAAAGAGCTCAAAATGTTAAAGGATAAAAACATAGAAACTAAAAAGTTGGCTATTTCACCAAACGCACATTTGATAATGCCGTATCACAAATTACTTGATGAATTAATCGAAGAAAGTTTAGGTGTAAACAAAATAGGAACAACAAAAAAAGGAATTGGCCCTTGTTATGCAGACAAAATACAAAGACGTGGAATAAGGGTACAAGACTTGTTAGACCAAGAAGTATTTGAAAAAAAATTAAAGTCAAATATTGAAGAAACCAATCTCACTCTTACAAAAATTTACGAGCGCCCTCCTTTGGTAGCTGAAGAGATAATTAAAGAATTTAATGGTTATAGAGACATTGTTGCAAACCATATACAAGACACCTCACTTTTAATTGAAAATGCTATTAAAGAGAATAAAACAATTTTATTTGAAGGAGCCCAAGGTACGCTGCTCGATATAGATCACGGAACATATCCTTTTGTTACCAGCTCGAATACTTCTGCAGGAAATGCAGCTATTGGTTCAGGAGTTGGTCCAAAAAATATAGATCGTATTGTTGGAGTTACAAAAGCATATATATCTCGCGTTGGAAGTGGGCCATTTATAACAGAGCAAAAAAATGAAATTGGTGATTATCTAATTGAAAAGGGTGCAGAGTTTGGTGTTGTTACAGGTCGTAGAAGAAGATGTGGTTGGCTTGATCTAATTTCTTTGAAATATTCTGTAAGAGTTAATTCTTTAACTGAGCTATTTATAACTAAGCTTGATGTCCTCTCAGGACTTGAGCAAATAAATTTATGTACTGGGTACAAGTATGAAAATGAGGTTTTAACAGATTATCCATATAAAGAAAGTATTCAAAATAAAGCTGAGCCAGTTTATCAAGCTTTTGATGGATGGACAGAAGATATATCCTCTGTAAAGAATTTTGAAGAATTACCAAAAAATGCACAAACTTACATAAAAGCAATTGAAGACTTTATTGAAGTACCCATTACGTTCATCTCTGTTGGGCCTGAGAGAACAGAAAATATAATAATTTAAAATGATTGAGAGATATTTAAATCCAGAAATTAATTCTATTTGGGACGATCAAAATAGATTTGACACTTGGAAATTGGTTCAAGAAAAATATGTTGAAACACTAGAAGAGATAAATATAGCTGAAAAAGGTATCGCAAAAAAAATAAATCAATCAGTTGTTCAAAAGGATGAAGTGTATAAACAAGAGGAGATTACAAACCACGACTTAGCTTCATTTGTTGATATATTGCAAAAAAAAGTTGGTGAAGGTTCTAATTGGATACATTATGGATTAACAAGCTCAGACATAGTAGATACTGCAAATAGTGTTTTAATTATGCAGTCACTTGATTATGTTAAGGATTTGGTAAGTGAGTTGCTTTCAACTTTACAGGAAAAAGCTGTGCAAGAAAAAGATACTTCGATTATTGGGAGAACTCATGGTGTTTACGCAGAAGAAACTTTTTTAGGAAATATCTTTGGCAATTGGCATTTAGAAGTTGCTCGAGGATTGAATCGACTTGAGAATTCTAAAAATAATATTTCTTTTGGTAAATTAAGTGGCCCAGTTGGAAATCACTCAGTAGTTACTTGGGAAATGGAGAAGCTTACACTTGAGAAATTAAATTTAAAACCTGAACAGTTTGCAAATCAAATTGTAAGTAGAGACCGGTATGCGGAGGTTGTTAGCTCACTTGGTATACTCGCATCTACTTATGAAAGGATTGCTACAAACATACGTAGTTATCAGCGTTCTGAGATATCTGAAATGTTCGAGTCATTTAAAGATGGGCAAAAAGGTTCTTCGGCAATGCCACATAAAAAGAATCCAATTGGTAGCGAAAGAATAACCGGTTTAGCAAGAATAATGAGATCTTATGTGAGCACTAGCCTTGAGAATATGGTTTTATGGAACGAAAGAGATATTTCTAATTCCTCAGTAGAAAGAATTATGATTCCAGATGCTTTTCACCTGATTAGTTTTATGAGTATCGAGTTGAATTCAATATTAAAAAATCTAGTTATAAATTATGAACAAATAAATAAAAACCTTGAAGATGCAAAAAATAAATCTGTAAGTCAAAAATATCTTTCATATCTTGTGAACAACGGGATTGATAGAGATGCTGCATATAGAAAAATTCAAGAAGAAATTTTTAAAAATTTATCTGCTGAAGAACTAAAAAAAGAGCTTGAAAAAGAATTTAAATTAGAATTTCCAGATTTAGAAAATCAAGTTAATAAAAACATCGACGAAAAAACTTTTAAAGATAAGTTTCAATAAATTGGATAAATTTAAATCAAAATTTCTAGAAATAAGAGAAGAAGTTAAAGATTTACTTCCAAATAATGAAGGTGTAATTGATGCAGTAATTGCTCCGGTGTTTTTTGTTGTGTTGGCAAACTTCGTTGATTTAAATATAGCAATCTTTAGTACAGGTGGATTACTAATTGTTTTTCTAATTTACAGAAGACTAAGAAAGCAAGATTTAAAATTTGTTTTTTACGGATTTGTTGGATCTGCTATTGCATTACTTCTAGCAAGACTCCAGGGAAGTGCTTCTGGGTTTTTCATTCCCGGAATTATAAGAGATGCAACAATTGCAATTTTTGGATTAATTTCGATACTAGTAAGAAAGCCATTTACCATATATAGTTCAAAAGCATTTAGGAATTGGCCTAAAGGGTGGTATTTTCACCCAAAAGTAAGGCCTGCTTATACAAAAGTTGCAATTATATGGACCGTTTTTTTGTCACTAAAGGCTGGGTTACAAATTTACTTCTTTAACAATCCTGAAATACTGGTTGTAATAAAACTTGCAACATCTAATCAAAGTACTCTAATTCTTTTAGTAATTTCATATATTGTAGGTCAAAGAAGTTTACAAATTTTAAATGGCCCAAGTGTTGACGAATTCTTAAATAATTCACCTGAGCCTTGGAAAAGCCAACAAAAAGGATTTTAAGGTAGAATTTAAATATGAATAATTTATCAACCTCTGAACTCTCGTCACTTGCAATAATTTTTGGAATTTTAATAATTACTTATTTTGTATTGAGAAGTATCTTCTTTCCTGTATTAAAGAAAATAGCAAAAAAAACATCCACTTTTATTGATGATTTATTTCTGGATAAAAAATTTTTAAACAGGCTTTCATATGTTCTTGTAATTATAGTTTTTACCTTTCTGACCTCTTCTCCCGAATATAATCTTGAAATATTCTCCAACCCAATAGTTTCTAGACTTATTGATTCATTACTTACTTTGTTCGTTGGCCTTACCATTCTTGAAATGCTTACTGTGTTAAATAAAGTTTCTGAAAATATCGATGTATTAAAAAACAAACCCATAAAAGGATATATTCAAATAATTAAAATTATCATCACTTCATTCATCGCAATAATAATTTTCGCAATAATTACTGGTCAGTCAGTTGCTTATTACATAAGTGGTCTTGGAGCTTTGACTGCTGTATTGTTATTGGTTTTTCAAGACACAATACTTTCTTTTGTGGCATCAGTTCAAATTGGTCAAAACGACATAATTAAAATCGGTGACTGGATAGAAGTTCCTGAGTTTGGCGCAGACGGAGACGTAGTGGATATAGCCTTACATACTGTAAAAGTACAGAACTGGGATAAAACAATTACAACAATACCTACTTCAAAAATTGTTAACACCTCTGTTAAGAACTGGAGGGCAATGTCTGAGTATGGTGGAAGAAGAATAAAGAGGTCTATATTAATTGATATTTCTAGTATCAAATTTTTAAATCCAAAAGAAACTGCCGAACTCCAAAAGCTTTCACCAATTGGCAATTATATTTCAGAAAAAAATAAAGAATTAGAAGAGTTTAATAAATTAAATAGTGAATCTTCTAACCAATTAGAAACTCGCAGGTTGACGAATATAGGAACATTTAGAGCATATGTTGAGAACTATTTGAAACAAAGTAAGAATTTAAATACTGACACTATGACTTTTTTAGTTAGACAATTACCATCCTCTCCTGAAGGAGTGCCAATTGAAATCTATACATTTACAAATACAACAGAATGGGTTGCTTATGAAAAAATACAATCAGATATTTTTGACCATTTGTTTGCAATTCTTCCCAAATTTGGTCTACGAGTTTTTCAAAGTGGAGTTTTGGAAGCAGTTGCTATGAAAAACTTACCGTTTAACCAGCTAGACGAATAAATTTTCTAGCAAGTACAGCAGCTCCGAATATTATAAAAATATAGTTTAAATAGTTTCCATGTTTGCTGTAGGGAGTTTCTGTCCCTCTTGCTTTAAGCTTTTCAGTTAATGTTGCTGTTTCAAATAATTCAGTTTTAGAAATAACTTTTCCATTGTGATCTATGAATGCTGATTTACCTGTAATTGCTGCATGTACAATTGGTCTGTCATTTGAAATTGCATTTGCTCTGGACATTAATATAAATTGATCAGACATTCCACTTTCTCCATAGCTAGCTTGGTTGGTAAGTATTACAACTAACTCTGCACCATCCAAGACACTATTCCTAATGTATCTTTGAAAAGACCCTTCAAATGAAATAACAGTTGATATTTTTGTATCATTAACCATAAATATTTTTTGACCATCTCCCCTAATCATGTCACGAGGAACCAGTGCTAGTGGAGGAATCCAATCTAAATATTTTCTAAAAGGGATATATTCTCCAAATGGTACTGGATGCTGTTTTAAATATTGATCTACAACCTCTCCTTCTTTGTTAATAAAGATTCCATAATTTTCGAAATATTCTTTTTGTACAGGCCTATCTCCCCCAATTAAAAAATATGAATCTAATCTCAAAGCTTGGATAGAAACGTCATTTTGAACTCTACTATGTACTCCCGGATCATTGTTAAACCCTGTTGAGCTCTCAGGCCAAACTACTAAATCAAACTTTCCTTCTAGAGATTGAGTTTGAGCTAAATGGCTATCATAAATTTTTTGCCTTTCATTGTTGCATCTGTTTTTTGCACCGGGACAAGGACTGTTTCCTTGAACGATTGTAATGTTGAGTTCTGATGTTTCTAGCTGAGTGTACCTGTAGTCATTAACAACATAATTTGAAATAAGTATTGTAAAAATTATTAATAAAAATACGCTGTAATCCTTTAAATAATTTTTTTGTTTGCTTTTTGAAAAAACACCAAGTGCAATTACTAAAGGAAGAGATTGTAGTAAAAGAGAAGATCCCGTTGGTCCAAAATTTCTGAATGTCAAAGGTACTTTTAAAAATAATGGACTATCTATAGGGCCTGTTAGTAAAACTGTTGATGGAAAACCCCAAGGAAATCCTCCAAAAGGAAAATATGCTCTGATCAAATCGAAGACTGCTAACGCTGCCAATAATACATAGAAATTATTTCCAGATTTTGTATTTAGATAAGAAAATAATTTTGAGAATACTCCATACATCAACCCCATTAAAATTGTCAACGGTATCCAGGCTTCAAGTCCTATTGATTGAATTCCTAAGAGAATCACACCATAAGCAACACACCCAAAGATAAACCCTGACAGAAAAGATTTTTTACTTGAAAGCAGTGAATAATAAAAAAGATAAAGTGCTGGAAATATTAAATACCAAAAATCATAAGGAGGGAAACTTAAAAAGTAGAGTAATCCAGCAAGAATGGTGTTCATAAACATATGCTTATATGTTAATAATCCCCTTATTTGAAATAAACTAATTTATGCTTCTCAAAATAACATAAAGCCCAGAAATAATTGAAAAATAAGTCACTGACTGAGCAATAAAACTGTCTGAGACTTTTGAGAAAAGCGAGCTAGAAACTCTTATGCCTATCAAAACAACTGGAAGAAATAACATAAATAAAAGTAGGTGGTCAACAAAAAGATTGCCACTAAAAATTAAAAGAGACAATGTAATCAAAATTCCTATGCTAAATACACTATTGAGAGATGGCCTAAATTCCTGAGATTTAGTATTCCTGTAAAGCAAAGCGACAGGAGGACCACCAATGGCTGCGATCATCCCAAAAATACCTGAAAAAGTACCTGCAAAAAAAGAATTCAAAGTATTTCTGTTTATTTCCCACCCAAAAAAAGAGCCTGCACCTGCTATAAAAACAATAAGCCCTACAGAGATTGATAAATATTGTTCGGATAAGTTTAACAATAATAAGAGTCCAATTGGTCCCCCTATTAATCGGCCTAAAATAAGTGGCTTGACTTTAGATAAATCAACTTCGTCTTTTTCTCTGTAAAAAACTCTTAAAGCAAGAGGTAAACCGAGTAACGCGAGCAGTTGAGGTACAAGACGAGGCTCAATTTGAACAATTATTGGTGAAGCAATAACAGCAAATCCAAAACCCAAAACGCCTTGAACTGCAGAGCCAATAAAAAGCAATAAAGCAATAAAAATTACTTCAAATAGCGATAAGTCAAACGGTAAATTCAACCAAGATCTTCTTCAATTAATTTGAGAATTTCTCCATCTTCTGAGTGTCTTCCAAGTTCTTTTTTTGAAAATAATAATTTTTCATTTAAATGGAACTCAAATACTCCTCCACCGCTTGGAATTAGTTGAATATTTGTAACTTTGTTACCGTAAACTTCTAAGATATCTTCAATCGTGCCAACTGCACGAGGTGTGTAGTTTCAAACTACACAAAATTCAAGTTTGATTTCCATAACTAAATACTATCATATAAAAAGTTAAAGGAGTTGAGTGTATAACTATTCAGATATATCTTTAGGAAAATTAGAAGAAGACTTAAAAAATACAATCGAAGAATGTAAAGAATTGGTTAATAATATTAAATCTTCTAAAAATATCGATTTATCAAATTTTAATGAGCTAGAGAATATAATTTATGATGTTTCAGGACGCATTGCATTTATGGGAGATGTGCATCCGGATGAAAAGATAAGAGATTTTGGAAATGAAGCTGATTCAAAAATACAAAATCTTGCACTTGAAATATTTAAAGATGAAGATCTATACGAAAAATTTAAAGAAATACAAACAAATAATTTAGATGAGGAATCGAAAACATTTTTCAAGGATTTAGAAATTGACTTCAAAGACGCAGGACATGGTCTATCAAATGAAAAAAAGAATAGACTCACGGAAATCGAAAAAAAACTAATAGATCTCAGTATTTCTTTTTCAGAAAATATTGCAAGAGATAAAACTGAAGTTTTGTTTTCGGAAGATGAACTAAAAGGACTGAGTCAAAACGAACTTAAAAACTTAAGGAAAAATAATGATAGTTTTGTTATAACAATGGCATATCCAGATATCAATGCTGTTATGGAAAACTGCAGTATAAGGACAACTAGAGAAATTGTTTGGAAAGCTTTTAACAATCGATCTGTAAAAGAAAATAGTCCAATTCTTGAAGAAGCTGTTCAACTAAGAAATGAAAAGGCTTTGTTGTTTGGATTTAAAACTTGGGCTGAATATAGATTACAAAATAGGATGGCAAAGTCGCCGAAAAATGTAGCGTCAATGTATGAAAGCTTGATTCCAAAATTACAAAAAGCAGCTGAAGTAGAAAAAAGTGAACTTGCTATAGATAACATCGAAATTACTGATATATCACCTTGGGATATACGTTATTTTATTTCAAAAGAAAGAAGTGAGGTAAGCAGTATTGAGAATAGTGAATTAAAAAAATACTTTTACATACATAATGTGAAAACTGAAATGTTTAAAGTCTGTGAAGAAGTATTTGATTTACAGATAAAACCTGAATCGAATGAAACTGCATGGCATGAAGATGTTGAGCTTTGGTCTTTATGGGAAAAAAATGGTCAACAATTAGCATATTTTTATTTAGATCTTTACCCAAGAGAAGGGAAATTCACACACGCTGCAGTATTCGACATATCTTCTGGTGGGTCTAGCAGACAAGAATTACCAATATGCTCAATGGTTGCAAATTTCCCAAACCCGAACACGGGAGATGGGTTAATGACTTTGGATGAGGTTGAAACTCTTTTTCATGAATTTGGCCATGTTCTACACAATGGAGTTGGAAAATCAAAATATACAAGATTTGTTGGTGCAAACTGTGAATGGGACTTTGTTGAAGCACCAAGTCAAATTATGGAGCATTGGGTGTGGAAAGTAGATTGTATGAAAAGAATTTCAAAGCATATTGAAACTGGTGATTCACTGTCTGAAGAAATATGTGAAAAATTGAATAAATCAAAAAATATTGGAGTTAGTTTACTTACACTCAGGCAGGTTTCATTTGGTCTTGCAGACCAACATTTACATGGTGAAAATTATACAGACAGTCTTTTAGATGTTGAACATTCTGCTCAAAAAGTTACAACTATAACATACCCAAAAGATATCAATCATCTAGCAGCTTTTGGGCATTTACTTGGTGGATATGATGCTGCTTATTACGGCTATTTGTGGGCTGAAATAATTGGTGATGACTTATTTAGTAGATTTGAAAATGAAGGGGTGCTGTCAAAATCTGTTGGTGTTGACTATAAAAATAAAATTTTAAGGCCTGGAGGAACTGTACCTGCTGAGATTATGGTTAAGGACTTTTTAGGTAGAAAATGGAACGATGAGGCTTTTTTATCTCAAAAGAACTTGTCAAATTAAAATTGCCATCTAAAATAAAACTGTTAGACTTGTGAAAATATTCACAAAGTATATAAAGGAATAAAATGACAGACGGATTAAAGGCTAGTCAAATTAAGGGTGGAATAAGGCCATCAAAAAGTTTTGACCAAGGCAGAGTGTGTAAAGATGAATCTTGCAGTACTCAATTAAGTATATATAACAAAAGAGACCATTGCTTCAATCACGCTCCGGTGAAATATCCTAGAGTTAGAGGCAGAATTCTCCAAGAAACTGCTTAAGTTTTAAATACCCCCCTAATGAAATCTCCCCCATGAGATTTCCAATAAGCCCCTATGAAAATAGGGGCTTATTTTATATACACAACATTATTATTGTATAAATATGGAAACAAAATTTACTGTACCTGAAATTAGTTGTGGGCACTGTAAAGAAACAATTGAGTCAACTATAAATAGTCTCGAAAATGTTGAAACCGTCAACGTTGATATTGATCAAAAATCAGTAGAGGTTAAGTCTTCCTCAGATTTAGATTTGTCTCTTGTTTCTAACATGCTCGATGAACAAGGTTACACAGTTGTCGAATCAAGTTAAATCTGTCAATTTAGACATTGATGGTATGACTTGTGCGGCTTGTGCTGCAAGAGTTGAACGTGTATTAACCAAAAACGAACATGTATTAGACGCATCAGTGAGCTTTCCTTTAAAATCTGCAATTGTAGATGTCACAGATGATGAAAGTTTTGATTTTGATGAAATTATTAAATCAGTAAATAAGATTGGATACAAAGCAAAAGCAGCTGCTGAAGATAACACCAAGAAAAATGTCAAATTTAAAATCTTTACCCCAATGGTTTCATTATTATTGACTGTTTCTCTTAGGTATTTTTTTGAAGCAGGTCTTGATTTAATATCATACCTTATAGGTTTTTTTGTGATTTTAGTTCTTGGAAGAAATTTTCACATATCTGCATTTAAAAAAATTAAAAATCTTGATTTTAATATGGATACTCTAATCTCACTTGGAAGTTTGAGCTCTTTGATAATTTCTCTATTACCAGCTGAACTGGTTTCTTCAGTAAGTCCTACATCGGGTGAAAACAAAATGTTTCTTGATACTGGAGCTTTTATTGTGTCTTTTTTACTAATTGGTAAGGCAGTAGAAGACAGAGTAATAGAGGAGTCTGTGAAAACATCTGAGTCAATAAAAAGTCGTATGCCAAAAACTCTAATAGTAAATAGAGATCAAGAAAAAATTGAAATACCTACAAAAGACGTTCAAGAAAAAGATCGATTCAATGTAAAGGTTGGTGAAATTATTCCTGTTGATGGAGAGATCATTGAAGGTGAAACTACTGTTGATGAGAGCCTTCTTACTGGCGAGTCTATTCCTTTAATGAAAGAAAAAGGAGATCGGGTTGTTGGAGGAAGTGTTAATTTACAAGGAAATATTGAGATTGAAGTAAAAGAATCATACCAAAAATCAACATATAACATTATCGAGGACTTAATCAGAAATGCTCAAGGGACTAAACCAGCTATTCAAAAATCACTCGACACAATTACACAGTATTTTGTACCTTTTGTTTTATTTACTAGTTTTAGCACTTTTGCCGTAAAGTATCTAATTCAAGATGTTGCCCTAATAGACGCCTTAAAAAATGCAATAGCTGTATTAGTTATTGCATGTCCATGTGCCCTGGGACTAGCAACTCCAATAGTGTTATTTAAAACTGCAACAGCCAGTAAACTCAAAGGTTTTCTTTTCAAGAATTTTGATATTCTTCAAAAGTTTGGTGACATAAATACTATGGTTTTTGACAAAACTGGTACTCTTTCCTCCGGCATTTTTAAAATTAGGGAAATTCAAATGCCTAATGAAACTATGACAAGAAGTAATGTTTTGCAGTTGATTGCAAGTCTTGAAAATTATTCTCAACACCCGATTGCAAAAAGTATTGTTTATCAAGCAGAGTTAGAGGATTTACCCCTTCTGCCTGCTTCAAATGTAAAAGAAAAACCTGGAATTGGAATTGAAGGTATTGTTAAGGAGCAACTTATTAAAATTGAAAAAAACAAAGAGAGTAATGACTCATCTCTTAAAGTAACAATAAATGATAAAGATTATTTTTTATATCTAGATGAAGAATCTTCTATATCTAACAATTTTTTAAAAGAACTTAAAAAAGAGAAGAATATCATTATTCTTTCTGGTGATAAAAAAGTTAATGTAAAAAAATTTGCTGAAGAACAAAACATAAAAGAATATTATTCCGATAAAAGTCCTGAGGAAAAACTTAACTTTATAAAAGACATCCAAAAAGATGGAAGGGTAATTTTTGTTGGTGATGGAGTTAATGATTCACCGTCAATCAAACAGGCTGATGTTGGAGTAACTACCTCTTCTAGTAGCCAGATAGCACAAGTTTCTGGGGATATATTAATTCACAAAGGAGGTTTAGAAACTTTGAGTGAGATATTTAATCTTTCAAAAAAATCAAAATATAGAATATATCAAAACCTTTTTCTTGCTTTTATTTATAACACACTGATGATACCTATTGCAGTTGTTGGTCTAATTACACCTAATTTGGCAGCATTAGCAATGGCCCTTTCAAGTATTTCAGTAGTAATAAACTCTTCAAGAAAACTCTAAAATTTAATCTTAAATAAATCTATTGTTACATTAATCTTCAAATATGGAAGATGTAGTTTGGTATAGAAAGCCTCTTTTATCAGAACCTGTAGCAATACTTGCATTCGAAGGCTGGAGTGATGCTGGTAACACTGCTACTGGTTGTGTGGAAAATTTAAGTAGTACCTATGACGTCGAACCTTTTGCTGAGCTAGATTCAGATTCTTATTACAACTATCAAATGAGAAGACCAATTGTTGAAGTCAAAGATTTTGGTGAAAGAAATTTTCACTGGCCACAAACTTCTTTTTACTCTATTGAAGACTACAAATTAAAAAGCGACTTAATTCTTGTATTTGGTGAAGAACCCTCAATGAAATGGAAAGATTACTCAAGAAATATTTCAGATACCTTGCTTGAGCTTGGGGTTAAGAGGGCAGTAACTTTAGGTGCTTTTTTTGGACAAGTAGCACACACACTACCAGTTCCAATATTTGGTGTTAGTGGAGATCCAACATTTCACTCCAGACACAATGTGTTAAATCCAAATTATTCTGGACCTACAGGCATAACTAGTGTGGTGGGTCAAACACTCAGAGACAGTGGTATTGAAACAGCAGGCCTTTGGGCAGCAGTTCCTCACTATCTGAGTAGCGGAGGATATCCTAAGGGAATGAGTGCACTACTTAATAAAACTTCTGAAATACTAAGAATTGAAATTGATGACTCTGGTATTCAAAGTGAAGGCCAGCAATTTGAACTTAAAATTAACAAAGCTATGGAAAACTCTGAAGATCTAGCTGAATATGTTTCTAAATTAGAAGAAGCAGACGTAAGCATTGAAGATAACTTTTCAGAGGATAATCTTGTCCAACAAATTGAAGAATTCTTAAATGAAGAGAGAGAAATTTAACTAAACGTTTTTCTTCTTATGTCTATTTGATTTACGACGTTTACGATATTTGTGTTTTGACATTTTTTTACGTCTTTTTTTAATCAAAGATCCCATAAATTAAATTTATTTCCTTTTTCCCTAACTGCGAAAGTCTAACGGATTTTTATGATTAATTGAAAATCTTTTTAAAGTTTTTTATCAGTACCAAGATTTATTGCTCTTAATAAAGCGTTTTTACCATCATTATCTTCTGGAGTGCGTTTTAATGCCCATAATCCCCAGGTAATCATGGATAGTATTTCAAAGTATTCAAACTTTTCGATTTCATCTTGTTTTTGAATATTAATTTCATTAAGTGCCTGTTGACGCATATTCTTATCCAAGTCGAACTCATTTTGCCAAAACAAGTCTGCGTAATCAAAATACTTGTCCCCCATCGAGGAATATTCCCAGTCAATTAGATACGTTTGGTCATCATGTATTACAAAATTACCTGAATAAAGATCTTGGTGACAAGGTTCATTATTAATACCAATTTCATTAATTTTTTTAATAATCTCAAATCCAACTTCTCTTGCTTCTTTCTCGATTAAATTAGAAGTATCAGCGATTTGACTAAACACATTGAGCGGTGAAAAATTATTATCAAAAACTAAGTCTGAATTATGTAAATCAAATAGTTTTTTGAAGGCTTCCTTCCTCATATTTTCGTTTTTAAAATCAGAAGATTTATATGTGTATATATCAAAATATTTGGAAATTTTTACACCTGTATCGTCATCAAAAATTAAATAAGGTAAAGTCAATCCATATTCCTGTGCTTTTAATGTATTTTGTTTTTCAGATTTTCTATTAATTACATCTCGGTTTTCACCAGGTATTCTTAAAACGTATTTTTCATTATCTAGATCTATTACATAGCTTGTGTTTGTAATACCATCTAGTTCTGAAATCTCATATTTACTTTCATCTTTTGAGTTTGAAATGCCATACTTTAAAAATATTTCAATCACTTCACTAGCTTTGATCATATTCATTATCATAATATAAGTTATGAATGATCCATTTGCACTAGATTTAACAATTATTCTTCTTTTGTTAGGTGTTGGAGCAGCTATGGTTGCAGGAAACCTCGCAGCTTTTTTTAATAAGAATCATAAAAGAGAGAATATGTATTTAAGAAGGACTATTTTTTTAACTGGGGTTGGTCTTTTAATAACTATCTGGTCTATTGCATCTTTAATAAACAGATAATTTTTTATAAAACGATTATTATATTCAAAGAGTAAGAGGAAAAATGTTATCAGATATAGATATAAAAAACTCAATTAAAAACAATGAAATTGAAATATCACCATTAATTGAAGACTACATCCAACCTTCAAGTATAGATCTAAGAGTAGGTGCTGATTTTAGAGTTTTTGAAAACCACAAATATTCACATATTGATCCCAAAGCTCAACAAGATGATCTAACTTCACTTGTGACTGCAACTGTAGAAGAGCCATTTGTGCTTCATCCTGGAGAATTTGTACTTGGAACTACGTTCGAAAAAGTTTCTCTTTCAAATAGAGTTGTTGCCAGACTTGAAGGAAAAAGTTCACTTGGAAGAATTGGTTTACTAATTCACTCAACAGCAGGTTTTGTTGATCCAGGATTTTCTGGATACTTAACACTTGAGCTTTCGAACGTAGCAAATCTTCCAATAAAAATTTATCCTGAGATGAAGATTGGTCAAATTTCTTTTTACTATCTGAATTCGCCTTCAGAATCTGAATATGGATCAGAAACTTACGGAAGTAAATACCAAGGGCAAGAAGGGCCCACTCCAAGTAGAAGTCATACTGACTTTAAAAAATAATGATTCCAGGAATAGGTACACTAATAAATTCCTTTGCTGTAATAGGTGTTGGAGTTTTAACAAGGCTATTCGTTAAAAAAGAAATTAAAAATTTCGAAAATAATTTATTACCATTAGGCCTCCTTGTTCTAACACTGGGGATAAGGGAATCGTTAAAAAGTCCCGAGTTTTTACTTACATTAGTAGCAGTATTAATTGGTGCAATTATAGGTTCTTACCTAAGAATAGAAGAGAGAATAAAAAGTTTTGGAGAATATCTACATAATAAATTTGAAAAAGACAGTTCCAAAAAAAATAAGTTTATTGAAAGCTATTTAACTGCATCTCTAATTGTAGTGACTGGTCCTCTCGCAATTGTTGGTCCTTTTCTCGATGTAGTAGATGGGAATATCGAATTACTTTTAATTAAAACAGCACTCGATTGTTTTCTGGTGCTTTTCTTAACTTCGAGTGGTGGAATAGGAGCAGGATACTCTGGGATATCAATTCTTATCTACCAAGGATTTTTTACTTTGTGTGCATTAGGCCTTGGAGGGTCTATTGACCAAGTTGTAGCAGATTCAATTGCTGGTATAGGTGGAGTTCTGCTCGTAGGTGTGGGAATTAATTTATTGGGATTAAAGGAAATACCAGTTGGAAACTACATATTGAGTTTATTTATCCCATTCTTTATTACATTTTAAAAGTTCTAGTTGCACCCTCAACTCCATTAAATAAGTTAGCTATTTTTTCTGATTCTTCTTCAAATGTACCGGTAATATATCTAGGCTCTAGAATTCCAAAACACCTATTTTTAAAGTCAATCTCAATTGGAACATATGGTATATTTAATCCTTTTGCAAGGTAATAATATCCACTTCTAAATTCCTTAACAGGTTCAACTCCTCCTTCGGGAGCAATAACTAAAATGTAATTATCAATACTCTTGAATTCTTCAACTGCCCCTCTAATCAATCCTTTAGAATTGACACGATAAACAGGTATACCTCCCAGCTTCAGTAGCATGTACTTTTGCAACCACCATAACGGCCATGGAATTCCCTGCCTATCTAGATTTTTAGAGATGGTAAATAAACTAGGAAGCCTGGTAAAAACCCAAGCTGCTCCAAAAAAATTGATTTTTAAATCTAACGCCCATACAGCTAATAGACCATACCAAGCGTCCCTCATGGCTGTATGAGGAATGCCTATAATTAAAATTTTTTCTAAATCAGGAATTTTTCCTTTAATTTCCCATCTAAAAACTTTTAGCAATAACCTTCCTAGTGGCCCTAATATTTTTCTATGTTTTTTAGCTAGGTTTTCATTTGTAGAAATCATAATTTTTCCACAAACTTAGCTATCTGAACAGCATTTAAAGCAGCTCCTTTTAAAAGGTTGTCAGAGACTACCCAAAAGTTTAAAATATTTTTTGATGAAAGACCTAGTCTTAGTCTTGAAACTAAGACCTCATCTTTGCCTTCTACATCTAGTGGTGTCGGTAATGAATCATTCCAGACTTCAACACCCTCAAAATTGTTTAGTAAATCAGTGCATTCCTCCAAATCAACTTCATTTTCAAACACTGCAGAGCAAAAAGTTCCGTGACCTGTTCTTACTCCAACTCTTGCATTAGATGGTTCAACAACTAAGTCTGGAATTGAAAGTATTTTTCTTGATTCATGGACAAATTTCATTTCTTCATCAGAGTATCCGTTGTCAGTTAAGCTCCCTGCAAGAGGAATAACATTCCGGGCAATTGGATTTGAATAATAAGCTTGTTGATAATTTGCATCTAATTTATCACCTAATAAAGTCTCTTTTTCTAATGATTTTATGGCTTCAGATCCTGATCCAGATACTGCTTGATAAGCCACCGGGGTCATGGAAGATAAAGTGTACTTATCATGTAGGGGCTTTAAAGCCATTACTAATCCCATTGTTGTACAGTTTGGATTAGATATCAGTTTTGATTCTTCTGTGATTATGTTTTCATTGATTCCATACACAACGAGAGGAACTTCATCGTTCATTCGAAAAACTGATGAGTTGTCTACTACAAAAGAACCCTTTTTTATGAAATTGTGTGCGTAATCTTTAGACCTTTCACCACCAGCTGAAAATAGTGAAATGTTGTATTCTCCAATATTTTCTTTATTAAGTTCTTTAACGGTTACCTCTTTGTCGTTAATTTTTATTTTTTTTCCTTCTGAGGATTTTGAAGCAAAGAATGAGTATTCAACATCTGCATCGAAATATTGTTCACATAAATTTATAATATTCGTGCCAACAAGGCCTGTTGCACCAACAATTGCTATCTTCATTTTTTTTCTATAAATTCTTTATGTAAAGCTTCCAAAGCAGCGTTTATGTCTTTACTGTCAATTACACAGGAAACTCTGATAGGGGATGTTGAAATCATTGAAATATTTATTGAGTTTTCCCCTAATATTTTAAACATTTTTGATGCAACTCCTGATTCTGATTTCATCCCAGCACCGATTATCGACACTCTTGCGACATTTTCATCAACATCATAACCTTTGGCTTCAAGTTCTGTAGCAATATTTTTTAACATGTCTTCAACAGCATTCTTTTGTTCGGTAGGTGCGGTAAATGAGATATCAGTAATAGAGTCTTTGGACACATTTTGGACAATCATATCAACATTGATGCCGATCTCGGATAATGAACCAAAAACTGTTCCTGCAATTCCTGGTTGATCTGGTACCTCAAAAAGAGTAAATTTAACTTCTTTAGTATTATGAGTGACTCCGCTAACTAATGCTTCTTCCATAACTTTCTCTTTTACTTCAGTACCTTCATTGTTTGTAAATGTCGATTTTACAATTATTGGTACATTATACCTTCTGCCGAATTCTACAGACCTAGCCATTAAAACTCCAGCGCCTGAAGAAGCCATTTCTAACATTTCTTCATAAGTAATTTCCTGAATTAATTCAGCAGATTTAACCACTCTCGGATCTGCAGTAAATACTCCTTCTACATCAGTAAATATTTCGCATCTCTCTGCTCCAAGAGCAGCAGCAAGTGCAACTGCAGTTGCATCAGAACCTCCTCTACCCAAAGTTGTTATTTCTTTAGTGTCTCTATTAAACCCCTGAAACCCAGCAACAATTACAATATCACCGTTTTCTAAGCCTTCTTTAACTCTTTCACCAGTTATTTCCTCTATTTCAGCTTGTCCGTGTCTAGATGTTGTAATTATCCCGGCTTGTGAACCAGTAAGAGAAAAAGAGCTATATCCAAGACTATTTAGATGCATTGATAATAAAGACATTGTTATTCTTTCACCTGCTGACAAGAGCATGTCCAGTTCTCTAGGTGTTGGGTTTTCTGAGAGATCATTTGCAAGTTGAATTAATTCATCTGTGCTGGAACCCATTGCAGATGGAACCACTACTACATCATTACCATTCTTCTTGCAATCGATAATTCTCTCAGCAACAATTCTAAGTGAATTTGTATCTGCAACACTCGTACCACCAAATTTTTGAACTATTAAACTCATTGGAAACATTCTAATTAATTTATTAAAGAATTAAAGACCCTAGTACTCTTGTTTTATGAGTATCGATTTACATGTTCACTCAGTAAATTCTGACGGAACTGACTCAACTGAAGCTATTATTGAGTCCTCTATAGAACTACAATTAGAGGCTATTTGTATTTCAGACCATGAATACCTCACTAAGGTTCCTCAACAAAACAAAATAGAGATAATCCAAGGTGTAGAAATAAGTGTAAGTTGGGATCTTCTTGATGATACTAATAAATTTGGTGGTACTCATCTATTGGTTTATTTTCTTAATGAAGAGTCGCCCTTAGATAAAAAACTCATTGAATTGAGGCAAAATAAAATTGAAAGAAATTATTCAATTATTGATAATTTGGAAGAATTTGAAATTTATATTGATAAAAAAGATCTTGATAGCTTAGAGACAAAAGTACCTGGAAGGCCTCATATTGCAGAACTTATGGTTAAAAAAAATTATGTGTCAAACATTTCTGAGGCTTTTTCAAAATATCTAGGTAATGGAAAAATAGATGGGATTGATAATCACCAGTTGGGCATCAAAGAAATTATAAATTTAGCAAAGCAATCAAAATCCTTAGTGTTTCTTGCTCATCCTCATACTCTTATGAGCGATAAATTATATTCAAAGTCAGACAATTGGATAGATAATAAATTTCATAATTATATTCAGACACTAAAAGATATGGATATTGACGGAATTGAAGTTTATTATCCAGGATATTCTCATAACACCATCAATACATTGCTAGAAGTGTGTGAAAATCAAAAACTTTTAGTATCAGGTGGTAGTGATTTTCATGGAAGTAGAAAACCAAACAATCTATTAGGTATAGGGTACGAAAATTCCCCAATAAAGGTTCCCTATGAATTACTATCTAAAATGAAAGAGTTGCATGCAAAATTATAAAAAATTAATTGGATCCATCTCAATAATAACTTTTTCTTATGCAGCAAGTAGAGTGCTTGGATTTTTTAGGGAAGTACTTCTAGCTAATTGGGCAGGAGTTTCTGAAGCTACAGATGCATTGGACTTAGCATTTATAATTCCTGACTTTCTTTTCTATCTCTCTGCTGGAGGTTATCTAGCAATCACATTAATACCCATAATGAGTAATAAAGACAAAGAAGAGTTAGAAAAATATTTTCTTTCAATTCTTTACGGGCTTTCAATGGTTTTTGTACTTTTTTCAGTGATAACATATTCTTTCAGATTTCAATTTGCTGAGTTTTTAGAGATCGAGTCATTAGATTTTTTTACAAAGGTATTTACTCCAATTGTCTTTAGCCAGGTATTTTTCTTTATTGGAGCAATACTTATGTCATATCAATATTTTCATGACAGCTTTAAATATGCGGCGCTTGCGCCAGTAGTTTATAACTCAACAATTATTTTATTTGGATGGATAAATTCATCATCCCCCGAAGCGACTGTTGAAGGTTTTGCTCTTGGAACATTAATTGGTTCAATAATAGGTCATTTTATAATTCAGATTTATGGTGCAAAAAAATCAGGATTAAATTTCTATTTTCTCTTTCCAAAAATAAAACACTTGAAAGAATACATTGTTATTTCATTCCCATTAATTATTGGTCAATCAATTGCAGTAATTGATGAGCAGCTATTTAGAATTTTTGGTACATTTCTTACGGCTGGAAGTGTTGCAACGTTTAGATACGCCAGGAGGATAGCACTTCTTCCTGTTGGTATTATTGCTCAGGCAGTTGGAGTGGCAAGCTATCCGTTGCTTTCTAGGCTTTATCAAAAAAACGAAATTGATGAATTATCTAAACTAGTAAAAAAACAACTATCTTATTTGTTTCTAATTGGTGGGTCGTTGATGGTTGGTGCAATTGTAAATGCAGATTACTTAATAAAAATAATTTATGAACGAGGAGCTTTTACAAGTACAGATACAGCTCGAGTTAGCGGAGTATTTGTAATTATTTCTCTTGCAATAATTCCTTGGTCTATCAACCAGATTCTTACAAGATCGTATTATGTCCAGCAAAAATTTTGGTTTCCTGTAGTAACGGGTAGCTTTATTACTCTTTTAACTTCAATCATACTTTTTAATGCTGCAAGTAATTCTCAGACATATGCATGGATTATAATTTTTTCCTTATACATATACTGCATAGTGTTACTCGTGTCGATTAAATTTAATTCGGAAAATATTTTTAATAAAAATTTAGTAGTAGAGTTTTCTAAAATTGCATTGATTCTTGTTTTAGTTTATTTTGTTTTTGGAATCGCAGTTTCATTTTCTGGAATTTTAAATTTAATTTTTAGCTTATTACTTATACCTGTAATGATTTTTGTCTCATTAGGCTTGCTAAACTTTGAGTATATTAATATAGCTAAAAGAAGATAATGCAAAAATTTCCAATAAAAAAAGGTCTCTCTAGTGCCCAAGATTTGCACGATGAAATAAAAGAGTATATTGATGTTCTTATGGGACACATTAATCCACCAATAGCTGATGGGGTAGATACTTTATTCGAGGTAAGTAGCACTTACCTTGCTAGAGCAAAAGAGATAGAAATAAAACTTTTGGAAAGAGAAAGAAACACAAAAATCGAATCTGGTGATGAGTTAAAAAAATTTCGAACTGGTGAGTTAAGGAGTTTTATTGAATTATGTAAAAGTGCTCAAAATCAAGGCTCAAGAAGAATAACAGTTGCGTTAAGTGAATTAAATCTTAAAGAAAATTAATCAATACTCTCAACATCAAAAATCTCACTAATGTTACTTTGTACATCTTTACTTGTTTGATTATTATTTTGCAATCCTTCATGCGGTTGAATAGCAACAGTTACCTCTACTCCCATTTTCTGGGTAACATTTGATTTAATTAATTCAATAATTTCATCTGACTTACGAAGTTCAGATATCAAATATTCGTTTTCACTATCTATATATAGAGTTAAATTATTTGAATCTATTACCTCAGGTTTTACAAGTGTTAGGTAAGAGTATTTTCTTGGTGTAAGGATCGACTTAGCCTCCTCTAGGATTTTTGGCCAATAAACATCGAAGTTCTCAATATCATTTTTAACAATTGATTTCTTAGTATTTTCTTTTTTAGGTTTATCTTTAGCTACTTTTTCATTAGCTAGTTTTTTTTTATCTGGAGATGTTTGTTTCTTTTCAGAAATTTTTTCTGATACACCATACTTTTCTAGCATATCAACTCTTCTACTCACAGACTTAATATCCGTCGCCAATTGTGGTTTAATAAGTTTTACTAAAAATAATTCTAATTTTAATTCTTGTGATGGTGAAGTTTTAATGCTTTGATTAATCTCGTCAAGCATATCTAAAATTCTTGATAAATCTTTTGCAGAAATAATATCATTACAGTTTTTGATTAAATCTTTTTCAGAATCACCTAATGAGGTAAAGTTTTCATCATCAGGTAGGTACTTAAAGTAAAATAAATTTCTAAAAAGATCTGTTATTGAATTTAAGATATCGATTGCCTGTAATCCATTTTTATAATTTGCTCTTAGCACTTTGAGAACAGTTGCAGTATCCTGGGTTCCCATTGCTTCTATTATTTGAAGTAAATCGGTTGTCGTAACCTTTCCTAAAATACTATAAAGTTGTTCCATGGTGGCTTTGTTGCCGAAAGTTGAGAAAGTCTGTTCAAAAAGATTAATGGCATCTCTTAATGAGCCATCACTCTGATTGGCAATGTACTCTAAAACATCTTTAGATAAATTAATCTTTTCAGCCTTACTAATCTTTTCAAGTGAAGTTATGATGTCAGCATTTTTTATTCTTTTAAATGCTATTTGCGTTGTTCTGCTTCTAATTGTCTCAATTACTCTTTCTGGTTCAGTTGTTGCAAGTATAAAAATTACATGCTCGGGTGGTTCTTCAAGAGTTTTTAAAAATGCATTCGAAGCAGCATTGGAAAGCATATGCACTTCATCTAGGATGAATACTCTTTTCTTTCCTGGACTGCTTGCAATAAAATTAACACTGTCATTAAGCTCTCGAACATCGTCTACTTTGTTGTGAGATGCTGCATCTATTTCGGTAATATCAAATACTGGGTCACATCCAATTGTTGTTGCAATAATGCGTGCTAAAGAAGTTTTACCAACCCCTCTTGGTCCTGAAAATAAGTACGCATGGCTTAAGTTACCATTTTTTATTTGTTCACGAATAAGTTGCACAGCATCAGCTTGCCCAACTAACTCCTCTAGAGAGCTGGGTCTATATTTTCTGTAGAGTGCTTCTTGCATATTAATAAATGTTACTACCTTTTACTTTCCATAATGCATCATACAATTAGACTAAGTCAAATGAGAATAGGTGTTGATTTAGATGGGGTTGTAGCAGACTTTACTCACGGATGGACATCTCAATACAAAAAAGACTTTGGAAAAGAGATTGCAGAAAAAGATATTACTGAATGGGGCTTATCAAAACCTCTCACTCACTTCGAGCAAGAAAATGATTTTTGGAATTGGGCAAAAGATTTTAATGGTTCTTCTATTTTTAGAAATTTAAGAACATACGACAATGCAGTTGAGGTACTAGTTGAGTTGTCTATGGCAGGTCATGAAATTGTAATCTTGTCTTCTAAACCATGGTGGTCAATTCACGATACACTTATTTGGTTAGGAGAAAACAAAGTTCCTTCTAAAGAAATTCATTTTATTGAAGATAAGTGGAATATAAGCTGTGATGTTTACATTGATGATGCACCTCATCAGTTAGAAAACTTTGTTGAACATGTGCCTGAAAAATTAATTCTTAGATTTGTTCGCCCTTATAATAGACCAGTTGCTGGAACAAAAGATTTAAACGACTGGATGGAATTAAGCTCTTTACTAGAGAGCTACAACTTGTAAAGTAGTTGTATGAACGATTCATTTATCCTTAGAGATAGGGTGTGGAGAGAGCAGAATGAACGTGTTATTCTATCCAGCAATGCTACTTTTGCCTCCAACTCATTAGGAAGATACCTGGATGAAGAACCAGATATATTCAGAACATGTTTTGAGAGAGATCGAGATAGAATTATTCACTCAAAAACTTTTAGAAGATTAAAACATAAAACACAAGTTTTTATAAATCCTGATGGAGATCATTTCATAACAAGAATGACTCATACACTTAATGTAACCCAAATTGGTAGATCTATTGCTAAAACATTAGGTTTGAATCCAGATTTGACCGAAGCGATTTGTTTAGGACATGATGTAGGTCACTCACCATTTGGACACACTGGTGAGGAAGTATTAAATGATATGCTAGACGGTGGCTGGAGCCACTCTGAAAACTCTGTGAGAATGTTGTCTGTAATAGAACCTCTTAACCTAACAAAAGAAACTATCAATGGTATTGAAAAACACCCTTGGAAATATAAAGAACCGCCTTTTTCTCCTGAAGGTTTAATTTGTAGATTTGCTGATAGAATTGCCTATCTTTCTCATGATGTAGAGGATGCAATAAGAGCAAATGTTTTAAAAGAGTCTGACATACCTAGAAATATTACATCTGTTTTAGGTTCACCAGGTAAGACCTGGATCAATTCATTAATATCAGGTGTTTTCAAAGCCTCTTCGGGCGGTACTTTACAAATGGACCAAGAAATTTTAAATGTGATGCATGAATTAAGAGAGTTTATGTTTGATAAAGTTTATTTGAGAGAAGAAACTTTATCTCAAAGATCTGAAGCAAAAAATATCGTTGAAGCCTTGGTAATCTATTATGAAAAAAATCCAGATAAACTTCCAAAAAATTATGTTCAAAATCAAAGCGATATAGCTAACTCAGTAGACTACGTTGCGGGAATGACTGACAGATTTGCCATCTCAGCTTTTGAAAAAATTAATTAAATTTAGGCTTTCTTTTTTCCATAAAGGCAGTAACTCCCTCTCTTAAATCCTCAGTTAACAAATAACTTGTGTTCCACAATTGAACAAAATCTAATGCTTGATCAGTTGTCAAATCTTCACCTTTATCAAGAACTTGTTTTGTTCCCTGTACAATACTTGAAGCGTTGCTTGCAATCTCTTCGGCCAACTCTACACCGGCTTTAAATAAGTCTTCAAAATTCTCGTAAGTTTTACTTACAAACCTTATTTTCTCTGCATATTCTCCATCAAATATTCGACCTGTGAAAGCAAGTTCCCGAACGTCTCCCTTAGACACAATTTTTGGCATTCTTTGTAAAATACCGACATCTGCAACTAGCCCTAATTTAGTTTCCCCGATTGAAAATTTTGCATCTACAGTAGAAATTCTTATATCACATGCTGATATTAAAGCGGTTGCTCCCCCTATGCAGTGACCATGGGCTAAAGCAATAACTGGTACCGAAGTTTTTGACAATGCAGTAAAAGAGTCTTGCATTTTTTTAATTTGAGCCTGTAGTTTTTTTCTATCACTAGGAGTGGATGACATGTCTTCATTAATTTGAAAATCTGACATAAACATAGTTATATCAATCCCAGCAGAAAATGAATCTCCTTTGCCTGCAATTACTATACATCTGACTTCATCATCACAATCAAGTTCATTTATAACTTCTGGTAACCCAAACCACACATCAGCATCAAGAGCATTTTTTTTATCTGGGCGATTTATCCAAACATACCCAACGTTGTTTTTTATTTCTTTTACTAATTTGTCTTCCATTTATATTATCTTAGTAAGATTGTCTAATGGATGTATTCGAAGCTCTATATACAACTAGGGCAATGCGCAGAGTTAGCGAAAATCCTATTCCGGAAGATATATTAAAACAAATGGTTGATGCTGGAATTAGAGCTCCCAGCGGTTCTAATCGTCAAGGCTGGAAGTTTATTGTTGTCACTGATCAAGAAATTAAAAATCAACTTGGAGATTCCTACAGAGAAGCATGGGATTTTTATGTAAAAGAATTCTATAGCGGAAGTGCAGATATGGGTGCGTCAAATGTTCCAAATGACGAAAAAGCTGAACAAGTTGCTCGAATCAGTAAGTCAGCAACATGGCTGTCTGAAAATTTCCATAAAGTACCTGCTATGTTTGTTGTGCTCTCAAGAAATGATCCGACAGGCTCTTCGATTTATCCTGCTATTTGGAGCGTTATGCTTGCAGGTAGAGCACATGGAATTGGCACGTGTTTAACTACTGTTCTTGGGATGTTTAAACCAGAAAAAGCTTTTGAAATTTTAAAAATACCTAATGATAAAGGCTGGAAAATTGATGCCGTAATCACTGCGGGTTATCCATTAGGAAAATGGGGTGTGGCTGATAGAAATCCTGTGGATGAAGTTACTTATCTGAATACTTGGGGTAATGAAACTAATTGGAACTTAGAAGACCCTCTCTGGAGTTACTAAAGTTTTTAATGCACGCCCGGAGGGAGTCGAACCCCCAACCTTCTGATCCGTAGTCAGATGCTCTATCCAGTTAAGCTACGGGCGCATTGCGGAGAGGGAGGGATTCGAACCCTCGAGGGAATTTCTTCCCCACTCGCTTAGCAGGCGAGCACTTTAGGCCACTCAGTCACCTCTCCAAGTCAGCGGAGGGAGTGGGATTCGAACCCACGGTATGGAATACATACAATAGTTTTCAAGACTATCGCCTTCGTCCGCTCGGCCATCCCTCCAGATGGTTTCTTTCTTTTTGCGGAGGGAGAGGGATTCGAACCCTCGAAGGGGATAAACCCTTACACGCTTTCCAAGCGTGCGCACTAGGCCAGACTATGCGATCCCTCCGAAAAAAAACCTGAAATTCTATTTTAGTTATCTCTTGCTGTCAAAGAAAGAGGATAATATAGCTTCAGATTCATGAGAAAGAATATTATCTTTTATCTCGACATGGTGATTAAGCCGAGGGTCTTGAGGAATATTGTAAAGTGAATATGCTGCACCAGCTTTTAAATTAGGTGCGCCATATAGAAGTTTCTTAACTCTTGCAATAACTATTGCTCCTGCACACATAGCATCTGGCTCTAAAGTAACTGCCAGTGTTGTATTTTCAAGTCGCCAACTACCTAAAACTTGTGCTGCCTCTTGCAAAACAAGTATTTCAGCATGTGCAGTTGGATTATTATCTAGTTCTCTCCGATTATGATTTGCACATATCAATTTGTTATTTGCATCAAATATTGCTGCACCTACCGGTACTTCATTTTTATCCAAAGCCAAATTTGCTTGCTCAAGAGCAACTTTCATCTTTTCTTCATTAGTTGTAAAATCCATATATTTATAATACACATTTCAAGAGATCGCATCGTCCAGCATAATTCACTGAAATAGAATTTTAGTAAGACTTTAAATACTCCAAAGGTTTGAATCCCATCCCCTCTGTATTAATAATGAAACAACCTAATATTAAATGATGTTTGAATTTGGAATTTTTGCTTTTGTAACCTCAATAACTCCGGGGCCAAATAATTCAATGTTGATGGCATCTGGTATACGATTTGGTAGAAAAAAATCTCTTCCTCATTTTTTTGGAATTTGGTTAGGTTTCAATTTTCTATTTTTCTTGGGTGGAAACCTTTTAAATTATGTCCCAGAAGTTGTTTTTCAATATTTACAATATGCTGGGTATATTGTAATTATTTATATTGCATATAAAATTGCACTTACAAAAACTGCAGACAAACAAAACACCCGTACTGAAAAACCTTTTACTTTTATTCAGGCAGCCCTTTTTCAGTGGGTAAATCCAAAAGGTGTTGTAATGGCAGTATCCGGATTGACAGCTTTTGACATCCCTCATCTACAAGCAAATTTAATTTATTTACTTGTTGGCGGCCCATGTGTGATAGCTTGGTTGTTTTTAGGAGAAGGATTACAAAACTTTCTGTTAAAAAATGCTAAATTAGAAAGGATTGTTTATGTACTTCTGGCAGTGAGTATGGTCTCTAGTTTGTTACTAGCCTAATTTTTCTACGCCAATTATTTCAGCTAAATTCTCTGAAAACACAACCGAACCATCTTCATTTTGATTATTTTCAATGAGTGCAATCAATATTCTGCCAACAGCAATTGCCGTGCCGTTTAAAGTATGAAGAACTGATGTATTTCCTTCTTTTTTTGCTCTTATGTTTAGCCTTCTAGCTTGATAGTCTGTAGTGTTTGAACAAGACGTGACTTCTCTATATGTATTTTGACTTGGTATCCATGCTTCAATATCATATTTTTTAGCGGCAGAAGCACCTAAGTCTCCTGCGCAAACATCTACAACCCTATAAGGAATCTCTAAAGACTGTAAGAGTTCTTCTTCTACTGAGAGAATAAATTCATGTTCCTCTTCAGATTTTTCAGGATTACAGAAAGAAAACATCTCAACTTTATCAAACTGATGAACTCTAAATATTCCTGTTGTGTCTTTTCCGTAAGTACCCGCTTCTCTTCTAAAACAAGTTGAAAAACCTGCATACCTTATAGGTAATTCTTCTAAATCAATAATCTCATTAGTATGCAGTGCAGCAAGTGGAACTTCCGAAGTACCCACTAAATATAAATCATCATTTGGGATTTGATAAACCTGCTCTGCGTCATCAGGGAAAAATCCAGTACCATACAAAGCATTTTCTCTCACCAAAACTGGAGGGACTGTAGGAGTAAATCCTTTATCTGATAATTTATTTAATGCCCAAGATACTAAATTAAACTCGATTTTTACCAAATCTCCAAATAGATATGCAAACCTTGCACCTGAAACTTCTGAAGCTTTTTCGACATCTATTAAATTCAATTTAGAAGCAATTTCTAAGTGATCTTTTGGATTAGATATTTCTTTAACATTTCCCACTTTTTTAATTTCTAAATTGTCGTTGTCAGATTTTCCATCTGGAGAAGTTTTGGAAATTAAATTAGGAATTTTTACCCATAGATTTAAGAACTCTTCGTCTTTATTGTCAACTTGTTCAAACAACAATTTGACTTCGTTACTTAATTTTGAAGCTTTCTCTAATAATTCTCCTTTTTCACTGTTATCAGCATTTGCTATTTGTTTACCTAAATCCTTTTGTTGTGAACGTTTTTGTTCTGCGTTAAACCGTAAAGATTTTCTTTCTTCATTTAAAGAAATTAAATGACTCACATCTATATCTAAATTTCTTCGAGAAATATTTAATTCTAAAACTTCTAAATTATCTTTTAATATTGCGGGATCTAACATAAGTTATCCTTCTGGAGGAATGAAACCAAAGATACTATATAAATTATCATTTAGTTTTTCCTCTTTTTCTACTTCTTCTAATTTAATAAACCATTCATGTAATACACCTGCTTCTATATTAATTGCATCACTATAGAA
>Ga0208547_1000023_pt1 | contig 70283 bp, 68 predicted proteins | sample DEB08_DNA_5_FD_185501 | JGI IMG/M metagenome (GOLD analysis project Ga0208547, IMG submission 185501) | Aqueous microbial communities from the Delaware River and Bay under freshwater to marine salinity gradient to study organic matter... | ecosystem: Environmental > Aquatic > Marine > Coastal ...
TTTTTCTCTAAAATAATCATTTATAATCACTCACATCCAAAGGCCTCTCAGAGGTTTTATTAAATTTGTCAGATATTTCAGAATCATGATCGAGGAAATTAAAGGCCATATAGAAAAAGTCAAACAATTTGAAGCTTCATCTGCAGAGGCCCTAGAGTCGTTTCGCTTAGAATACCTGGGAAAGAAAGGATCACTAAACACGTTTTTCGCCGCCTTTAAATCGGTAGCTCCTGAAGACAAAAAAGCTTTCGGGCAGGTAGTCAATGAACTCAAAACAAAGGTTCAAGAAAAACTTGATGAACAAAAGCAAGTTCTGAAATCTAAAGAGCTCAAATCATCGCCAAAACAAGATCTAACGCGGCCAGGGTTTCCAATCGAGGTAGGATCTAGACATCCTATTTCTATTGTAAGAAATAGAATCATAGATATTTTTTCTACTATTGGTTTTACCGTCTCTGAAGGACCAGAAATTGAAGATGACTGGCATAATTTTACGGCGCTCAATTTGCCTGATCACCATCCGGCAAGGGACATGCAAGACACTTTCTTTATTCAGACAGATCCAGATATTCTTCTAAGAACCCATACCTCATCGGTTCAGGTTCGTTTCATGGAAGAAAACCAACCTCCTATTCGTACAATTTCACCGGGAAGGGTATATAGAAACGAGGCTATTTCGGCTAGATCACATTGTTTCTTTCATCAAATCGAGGGTCTGTATATTGATAAGAATGTATCCTTCGCAGACCTAAAGCAGACACTTCAATACTTTACTACAGAACTCTTTGGAAAATCAGAGATTCGACTTCGTCCTTCTTATTTTCCATTTACTGAACCGAGTGCAGAAGTAGATGTATACTGGGGCCTTGAAACAGAAACTGATTACCGCATGACCAAGGGTACCGGATGGTTAGAAATCATGGGGTGTGGAATGGTTGACCCTAATGTGCTCAAAAACTGTGGGATCGACCCTGAAGAGTATTCAGGCTACGCTTTCGGAATGGGTATTGATCGAATCGCCCTTTTACTACATCAAATACCCGACATCAGACTCCTAAGTGAAAACGACCTTCGATTCTTAGAGCAGTTCAAAGGACTCCATTAGAAGTTACCAACTGGTATAAGGGTGATCGACTAGATAAGAATTGTAGTATCGGTAGTCATCTGTAACCTCTTTTCCTAGTTCATTAGAGGGCGTGAAACTCTCAGATGACTCAATAGAATCAAATTCAATTTCTGCTAACCAGAGTCCTTCATTGTCAGCATGAAATTCGTCAAGTTCTATTAGGTAGTCTCGTTTTATGAGATGTCTAGTTTTCGTTATTTGATTGGAGCAAAAGTCGAGCAGTTTCTCTGCATCGGACAAATCAATCGAAGTTTCTAACTCTAATCTCGAACTACCCTTGGCCTTTTCCTTTATAGTTAAATAAGCACTATGATCAGAAATACGAACGCGTAAAATCACATGCTCTCCTTCGGCGAGATACCCTTGCTTCAACGCTTTCTTATGAGTAGCCTGAACTTTTAAAGCTAAGGCTTGTTCATTAGTTAGCAGAAATTTGCGTTCGATCTCGGGCTTCATATCAGAAGCTTAATCTACTTCAGTTACACGAAGGCTGTTTACCATTCCCTTTTTCTCTATAGGCATAGAGGTCAAGGTTATCGCCATATCTCCCTTTTTAAGATACTCGTTTTCTTTTGCGATATTGATGATGTCTTCTACCGTTTCATCAGTAGAAGCGTATCCGTCATAGTAGTGAGCGTATACCCCCCATAGAAGATTAAGTCGTCCTAGAATTCTACGGTTATCTGTAAAGGCTAGAATGAAAGATCTTGGTCTCCATGAAGAAACCTGAAAAGCCGTATAACCAGAATTAGTAAGGGTCATAATCGTTTTAGCTTCTACCTCATTAGCAAGTAGAGCAGCGTGATGGCATACTGCTTTTGAGACAAAGCGATTGGTACGATTTAAAGAAAGCTTAGTTTGTGCACAGAAAGTATCTACGTTTTCAACCGCACGAATGATTGACGCCATTTTAGCAACTACCTCAACAGGATATTGCCCTACAGAAGTTTCTCCTGAAAGCATGACAGCATCCGCTCCGTCCATTACTGAATTTCCGACATCATTTACTTCAGCTCGTGTAGGCGTTAAACTGTCCATCATTGTCTCCATCATCTGGGTAGCTATCACTACCGGGATGCGTGCTTCTTTTGACTTTAAAACGAGTTGCTTTTGAAGTAAAGGAACTTCTTCTGCAGGCACTTCAACTCCTAAATCACCACGGGCAACCATGATACCATCACTAAGTGCAACGATCTCGTCTATGTTAGTAATAGCTTCAGGCTTCTCAATTTTAGAGATGATTGGGATTTTGTAATCTGAATACTTTGCAATCAACTGCTGAAGGTCTTTGATATCTTGAGCGTGACGAACAAAAGAAAGTGCAAGCCAATCGACCTGAAGTGAAATTGCGAAGATCGCATCCTCGATATCCTTAGGAGTAAGTGCAGGAAGCGAAATATTCGTGTTAGGAAGATTAACGCCCTTCTTAGATTTTAATGGCCCTCCTTGTTCAACCTCGGCAACAACAGTGTCTGTACCATTGGTTTCAACCACTCTAAAAATCAACTTTCCATCATCAAGAAGAACGCGTTCTCCAGGCTTAACATCTCTTGGGAATTCAGGATAGGTCATGTAAACCGCTTCCTTGTTTCCGACGAACTTTTCTCCCGTTTTAAATGCAATTTGATCACCAGGGGCAACCTCAATACCATCCTCCATAACTCCAACACGAAGCTTTGGACCCTGAAGATCTGCAAGAATTCCTGTGTTACGACCGAGCTCCTCATTAAGTTCTCGTATCATTTCTACTCGCTCTCTTACGGCGTCGTAATCGGCATGAGAAAAATTAATACGAAATACATCAGCGCCTGCTAACATCATCTTTCTTAAAACCTCCTTCGAAGCAGTTGCTGGGCCTAGAGTAGCTAATATTTTGGTTTTCTTGCGTTCTTGCATATTCATTAGAAAATTAAGTTCGTCCTTGATTTGATTTGCTGCGAATTTAAAGCATACGCCATTACTATCTCAGGCAAACCCTTAAGTTTATTCAATATTTCGGTTAAATCTTTAGCAGATGCCCCTTCAATCTTCAAAAGAAAGTTAGCTTTTTTTAATTCAGGCAATACGTAGTAGACCTGCTTAAATCCGCCTGAAAATAAATCGATTTCTTGATCGGCCGTATCTCTTTCTATTTTATTGGGCAAAAGCACAAATCGAGTAAACTCTAATTCGTTTTCAAACACATACCATGGCGCAAATATATGATTCACAAATTCTAGGTCTTCAGCCTCTCTTTGGAGTCTAAGATTGAGCCTTTGATTGAGCCAATATACTAAGCGATAATCCTCTTCATCACTGTGCAGAGCAATAATCGTAAGTGGCTCGTCATCGAGATCAAGGCTGAGTACGTGTTTAGCCATTACTTCTTATTAATGGTGTCCTGAAGTGCGAAAAAGGCCCTTTTCGCCGCCTTCTCTTCTGCGCGCTTTTTCGCTGTTTCTCTTGCTCGAGCAATTACCTTTCCATCAACAATGAAGCGCACCCCAAAGTGAGTTTTATCTTCTCCTCCCGTGTCATCAAAAACTTCAAAGCTAAAAGAGTGTTTATGTTTTTGACACCACTCAATCATCAAACTTTTATAAGACATTACCTTGCCCTCGAGGCGCTCAATGTCAATATGAGGGGTAATTACACGTTTTTCTAGAAAGCGTTCGCAATAATCATGGCCTCTGTCTAGATAAATTGCGCCGACCAAGGCCTCGAATAAATTACCGTAGAGGTTGTCTCCGAACTGCTCCTTGGCAATTTTACTTTTTAAAAATCGATCTAACGAAAGTTCTTTACCTAATTCATTAAGGTGAACACGACTTACAATTTTAGAGCGCATTTTGGTTAAATAACCTTCATCGCCAGTGGGTACCTCCTTAAACAGATGTTTAGATATGATTACCCCGATCATGGCGTCACCTAGAAATTCTAAACGTTCATAATTAACTGGAGCCCCCTTCTCGTCTTTAAGATTCATCGAGCGATGAACAAAAGCTCTTTGATAGTAAGTAAGGTCGTTTGGAGAGAATCCAAGAATTTCATTAAGCTCGACTAGAAAAGCCTTATTCTCTGCGGATAAAGCCTTTCTGTGTCTTCGCTTAAATATCATTTCTTAGGCGTTGTATTTTTTCAGTACCACACAAGCGTTGTGACCACCAAAACCGAACGTGTTACTCATCGCGATAGTTACATCGCGCTTTTGAGCTTGGTTCAGGGTTAAATTCAGGCGATTATCAATTCGCTCATCTACTACATTGTGATTAATGGTAGGTGGTACAATTCCATTCACAATTGAAAGCGTAGATGCAATTGTCTCGATAGCTCCAGCAGCTCCCAGAAGGTGGCCAGTCATCGATTTAGTAGAGTTAATATTAATATTCGGTGCATGCTCTCCAAATACGGTAGAAATTGCTTTTAATTCAGCAACGTCACCAAGAGGAGTTGAAGTTCCATGTGTATTAATCGCATCAACGTCTTCTGGTCTAATTCCAGAATCTTTCAGACAATTTTCCATAACGCGAATTACTCCTAATCCGTCAGGATGCGGGGCGGTTAGGTGGTAAGCATCACTTGACAATCCGCCTCCGATAACCTCCGCATAAATTTTTGCGCCACGAGCAAGTGCATGATCTAAATCTTCCAAAATCAATGCTCCAGCGCCTTCGCCTAATACAAATCCATCTCGTGTTGCATCAAATGGTCTCGAAGCCGTCTCTGGACTATCGTTGTTAGTCGAAAGAGCGTGCATCGCATTGAACCCAGCAACACCTGAGATATTAACGGCCGCTTCTGAACCTCCACTTACAACTATGTCACAGTAACCCATTCGAATGGTATTCAGGGCGTCAATTAGCGCGTTAGCCGAGGAAGCACAAGCCGAAACTGTTGTGTAATTCGGACCCATAAAACCGTGCTTAATCGAAATATGCCCAGGGGCAATATCCGCGATCATTTTAGGAATAAAGAATGGGTTGAATTTCGGAGTTCCATCTCCACTAGCATGATCGAGAATCTGATTCTGGAAAGTTTCTAACCCTCCAATACCAGCGCCCCAAATCACCCCTACTCGGTACTTATCTAGTTTCTCTATCTGCAAGTCTGCATCTGAAATCGCCTCGTCAGCAGCAATCATGGCATACTGAGTAAAAGGGTCAAGTTTACGAGCCTCCTTGCGATCAAAGTGCTCTTGCACATCGTAGTTCTTGATCTCACAGGCAAAACGAGTTTTAAACTTTTCAGCATCGAAACGGGTAATGGGTGCTGCCCCGCTTTTTCCTGAAATTAGGCCCTGCCAGTACGATTCAAGATTATTTCCAATGGGAGTTAAGGCTCCCATTCCTGTAATTACTACGCGTTTAAGTTTCATATCGATAAATCTTTAACAAATTGAAGATATAAAAAATCCATGTGTACCAAAGGCACACATGGATAGTAATTGGTAAGCTACAAGTGTCTTACTTTGATCCCTCGATGTAAGAGATTGCTTGACCTACAGTAGCGATGTTTTCAGCTTGGTCGTCTGGAATTTGAATATCAAATTCTTTTTCAAACTCCATGATTAACTCTACAGTATCTAAAGAGTCTGCACCTAAATCGTTAGTGAAGCTCGCTTCAGTTACTACTTCGTTTTCATCAACTCCTAGTTTGTCAACGATAATCGCCTTAACTCTTGATGCAATGTCTGACATATCTTTGTTTTTAAAAATTATATCGGGACAAATGTATAAAACTTTAATTGATTAAAAGTTACCCTACAAAAAAGTCCTTTTAACGTACCTTAGTGTCTTTAAACACGGCAGCTTATACCATGCACAAACTTGTTCTTTTCGCCTCAGGATCAGGCTCTAACGTTGAAAATATCGCAAATTATTTCGAACAAAATAACGAGGTAAAAGTAGCCGCTGTATTTACCAATAAGACGGATGCAGGTGTTATCGAGCGCTGCAAAAGGTTAGGTATCCCTTGTTATTCATTCACTAATGCGGCCTATCTAGACTCTTCTTTTATTGATGTGGTTAAGAGTTTTTCACCGAGGTTAATCGTACTCGCTGGCTTTCTGAAAAAGATTAGTCCTTCTTTTGTAAAGGCGTTTGAAAATAAAATTGTGAATGTACACCCTGCCTTGCTCCCTAAATTTGGAGGTAAAGGAATGTATGGCATGAATGTTCACAAAGCAGTCGTTTCAGCGGGTGAGATTGAAACTGGAATTACTATTCATTGGGTCGATGAGATCTACGACAATGGAGTGACTATCTCACAATTCAGAGTTAGGCTAGACGGCACAGAGACTCCTGAAGAGGTAGCACAAAAGGTTCATGAACTCGAATACCAGTACTTCCCTAAAACTATAGAAAGCCTCCTATAGGTATGCAGAAAGAAATTCATCTATATACTGACGGAGCAGCTCGCGGAAATCCAGGGCCGGGCGGATACGGAATCGTTCTCGAATGGCCAGAAAAAAACTATAGAAAAGAATTTTCAGAAGGGTTTAAGCACACCACAAATAATCGCATGGAGCTCCTTGCAGTAATTGAGGGATTAAAAAAGCTCAATGAATCACCACTCAAAGTAAAAGTATATACCGATTCTAAATATGTGGCAGATGCGTTTGTAAAGAATTGGGTGTTTGGTTGGGAAAAAAAAGGGTTTAAGGATCGAAAAAATACCGATCTATGGGTAACCCTACTGAAAGAATATCGAAAACATAAAGTGAGCTTTCATTGGGTTAAGGGCCATAATAATCATGCGCAAAATGAGCGATGCGATCGTTTAGCCGTTGAGGCCTCTCACTCAAATCAATTAAAGGTAGATATTGGTTATACCGAAAGTTAATCCCTGAAGTGAAAGCCCTTATATTTGCAACACCATACTCAGAATCATGGCAAAACTTTTAGTAGTTGGGACCATGGCTTACGACGCCATTGAAACCCCTTTCGGTAAGACAGAAAAAACCCTTGGCGGTTCAGCATCTTACATTGCGCTTGCTGCCTCTCATTTTGACGTAGAAGTCGGGATCGTTTCGGTAGTTGGAGATGACTTCGAGCAGAAACACCTTGATTTGATGACCGATCGTCAAGTAGATCTTTCAGGAGTAGAGATCGTTAAAGGCGGTAAAACTTTCTTCTGGTCAGGACGCTATCACAACGACATGAATACTCGTGACACCATAGTCACAGATTTAAATACGCTTGCTGATTTTTCTCCGGTGGTACCTCAGAGTTTTCAAGAGGCAGAGATTCTTTTATTAGGAAACCTGCATCCCGCTATTCAAATCAGTGTACTTGATCAAATGAAGAAGCGTCCCAATCTAGTGATTTTGGATACCATGAATTATTGGATCGAGAATACTCCCGGACAGCTCGAAACCGTTTTAGGGCGAATCGATGTTTTAGCCATCAACGACGAAGAGGCACGTCAATTATCGGGAGAATACTCGCTAGTTAAAGCTGCAGAAGTCATTCTAGCTAAAGGCCCTAAATACGTGATCATCAAAAAAGGGGAACACGGAGCGCTCTTATTTCAGAAAGATCAGGTGTTCTTTGCTCCTGCGCTTCCACTTGAAGAAGTATTTGATCCAACTGGAGCAGGCGATACATTCGCTGGGGGATTAGCTGGTTATATCGCTGCTTCAAGACACATTTCTTTTGATCGATTAAAAAATGCACTGATTCATGGGGCAAACCTTGCTTCGTTCTGCGTTGAAAAACTGGGAACCGACCGTATGGGAACCTTAACCCGCGAAGAAGCGAAGAAACGTCTTCAAAGCTTTAAAGATCTAACTCACTTTACTGTAGAACTTGACTAACCCTCATTATGAGTGACGCCATTAAACACGAATGCGGAATTTCCCTTGTAAGACTACTTAAACCGCTTAGCTATTATCAAGAAAAATACGGCACCCCTTTCTATGGGATAAGCAAAATGTATTTGATGATGGAGAAGCAGCACAATCGAGGACAAGATGGTGCCGGTCTTGCTGCAATCAAGTTTGATATGAACCCGGGGGAACGGTACATTGCACGTGTTCGATCAGCACAGAAGCAACCGATACAAGATATTTTTGACCAGATCAATGGTCGCATAGAGAGTGAGTTAGAGAAAGCAGGAGAACAGGCAAAAGACTTAGACTACCTAAAGAAGAATGTACCCTACCTCGGAGAATTGATGCTAGGCCATGTTCGCTACGGGACTTTCGGCAAAAATAGTATTGAAAGCGTCCATCCCTTTCTGCGTCAGAACAATTGGATGCACCGCAATCTAATCGTTGCAGGAAACTTCAACATGACCAATGTTCAAGAACTCTTTGAAGAATTAGTTCAAATTGGGCAGCATCCGAAGGCTATGGCAGATACAGTTACGGTAATGGAACGTATTGGTCATTTCTTAGATGACGCTGTAGCCAAGCACTATAAAGTAGCGAAAAAAGAAGGGTTTGATAAACACGCAGCCTCAGAGATCATCGCACAACGATTAGATGTTGCCAGAATCCTAAGAAAGTCTGCAAAAAATTGGGATGGAGGTTACGCAATGGCAGGTCTCATAGGGCACGGGGACGCTTTTGTTCTAAGAGACCCCGCAGGGATACGTCCGGCATATAAATACGCCGATGACGAAATCGTAGTAGTAGCCTCAGAACGCCCGGCCATTCAAACTGTATTTAATGTTCCCTTCGAATCGATCACAGAGATTGAACCCGGAGAGGCATTAATCATAAAAAAATCGGGAGAACATTTTTCGTCCCAAATACTAGAGCCCCTCGAAAAGAAGGCCTGCTCTTTTGAGCGAATCTACTTCTCTCGAGGTAGTGACAAAGAAATCTACCAAGAACGAAAGGCTTTAGGTCGTTACGTTTTTCCTGAGGTACTGAAAGCAATCGATGGAGACATACAGAATTCAGTATTCTCCTATATCCCAAACACGGCAGAGATTTCGTTTATGGGGCTTATTGGAGAGGCTCAGACTCATATGAATCGACTGAAGCAAGAGCAAATCATGTCGAGAAAGACACGAATGAGTGAAGAAGAATTGAATGAAATTCTCAACGTAAGACCTCGAATAGAAAAAGTTGCTATTAAAGACGCGAAGCTGAGAACCTTCATTACTCAGGATAGCAGTCGAGACGACTTGGTTGCTCATGTTTACGATATTTCTTACGGATCTGTAAAACAAACCGATCACTTAGTCATCATTGATGATAGTATCGTACGAGGGACCACGCTTAAGAAGTCGATTCTCAGAATGCTTGACCGACTGAACCCGAAGAAGATTGTTGTAGTTTCTTCGGCCCCACAAATACGTTATCCTGACTGCTACGGAATTGATATGGCACGATTAGAAGACTTTATTGCCTTTAGAGCGGCAGTAGCACTTCATAAAGACCGAGGCACAGAATCAATTATCGACAACATTTACAAAGACTGCCTGGTAAGTGTAAAGTTAGATAAGAAGGATATCTTGAATCACGTCCAAAGGCTTTATGAACCGTTTACAGACGAAGAGATTTCAAAGAAAATCGCTGAACTACTTATTCCTGAAGGTATGGGAGCACCGGTTGAAATTATCTTTCAAAAAATTGAAGAGCTTCACCGGGCTTGTCCTAAAAACAAAGGAGATTGGTATTTTACTGGTGATTATCCCACTCCCGGCGGTAACCAAGTGGTCAACCGAGCCTTCATCAATTTCTACGAAGGAAAACGCGAAAGAGCCTATTAATAAAAAACGCCCTCAAAAGAGGGCGTTTTTAGTTCTAGAAATTGACGCAAAAATTAAGCTTTCTTGTCAACAGCAGCACTCCAATAAAGAGAAGCTACTTTCTCCCAATTGATTACATTGAAGAACGCTTCGATATAATCAGGGCGTCTGTTTTGATAGTTGAGGTAATAGGCGTGCTCCCAAACATCTAACCCGAGGATAGGGGTTCCTTCACAATTCACCCCTGGCATAAGTGGGTTGTCTTGGTTAGGAGTTGAGCAAACCTCTAGTTTTCCTTCCTTGTTTACACATAACCAAGCCCAGCCAGATCCGAATTGGGTAGCTGCAGCAGCAGAAAAAGCATCTTTGAACGCTTCGAATGATCCGAAAGCATCGTTGATTGCCGAAGCTAATTCTCCTTCTGGCGCACTACCACCGTTAGGCGACATTACTTCCCAAAAAAGATTGTGGTTAAAATATCCGCCTCCGTTGTTACGAAGAGCTCCATTGCTCATATCTAAACCTCGTAAAATTTCTACAATAGACTTACCCTCTAAATCAGTTCCAACAACTGCTGCGTTTAGTTTAGCGGTATATCCAGCATGGTGCTTTCCATGGTGAATTTGCATCGTCTTTGTGTCAATGTGCGGTTCAAGTGCATCGTGAGCATAAGGTAATTCTGGTAGTTCAAAAGCCATAGCAATCTCAATTTAAATTAATACCACTACGAATATACGCCGAAGTTGTTTAATTTGCATACAGCCCATGTTAGCTCAATCTTCATTCCTTTTTTACAACGCAGCTGCAGGTTCAGGTAAGACCTACACGCTATCAAAAACCTATCTCAAAAAGTTATTTGAGTCTAAGGATCAACGACCCTTTCGTAAGTTATTGGCAATCACCTTCACTAATAAAGCAGTAGCCGAGATGAAGGATCGAATCTTGCAGAGTCTTTGGTATTTTTCTGATCCTTCACTGAAAAAGGATAAAACCAAAGAACAGCTTCTTAAAGACCTAAGCGAAGAACTAAATCAGAGCGAATCCCTTATTAGAAAAAAGGCTAAATCAATCCTCGGTGAAATACTGCATAATTATTCGAATTTTGAGTTGACTACCATTGACACATTCACTCACCGAATCATTCGAAGTTTCGCGCTAGATCTTGATTTAAACCCCGGATTTGAGGTAACCTTAGACCCAGAAGAAAATTTAAGGGAAGCTGTAGAATTACTTATCGAAGGGGTAGAGAAGGCTTCTGCTATTGAAGAGATACTGCTTCAGCTAATTCGTGAAAAGATTACAGATGGCAAAAGTTGGGATATTGGCTATACCCTTCTAGGCACCAGTAAAGACATTCTCCTTAAAGAGGGGAACACGGCGATTTTTGAAAAAAACCCCATCAATCAGTCTGAAATTCAACCTTTGAGAAAGGAGTTGTCATCAAAAATCGAAGCTCATAAAAAAGCCGTTCAAGAAAAGGCCCAAGAATTGCTTGAGCTCGTTCTGAATGATCGAGAAGGAGAGCCTTACAAAAAAACCATTATCGATCATCTTAAAACAATGATCGAAGGTTCGCTGGAGGCGGCCAAACTTTATGGAGGCACCAATACTAAAGCGTTTAGTAGTGGTACGGTCACCTCGAAGAATAAAGCCTTTGACTCTAATGTTCTACAGGTATTAGAAAAAGAGTATCCAAATCTTCAGAATAAACTTTTTGAACTAAAACGTCTACAACTCATCGACGCGCAAGTAGGTCCTTATGCGCTTCTGAAAGAAATATCAGAATTATACCAGTCGGTATTAAATGAAAAAAGACTACTTCCGATAGCAGAATTTAATCGATTGATCAGCAATGCGATAGCCGACCAGCCCGCTCCCTACATTTATGAGCGTCTAGGGGAACGCTATGAGTCGTTTTTTATCGATGAATTTCAAGACACCTCTCGCTTGCAGTGGAACAACCTTCAACCACTATTATCATTGGCCGCCGAAAACGCCTACGAAGAAGATCGAGGATTAGTTTTTATCGTTGGTGATGCCAAACAAGCCATTTATCGATGGCGCGGTGGTGCTATTGGTCAATTCTTAGAAATTGCACAATCAAGAAAAAACCCATTCAATGTGCCGGCGCAGGTAATCAACTTGTTTACCAATTATCGTAGTTCAGGAGCGATCATACAGTTCAACAATCATCTGTTTACAGCAATTTCAGAACAATTGCTATTGAACGAACATCAGACTCTTTATCGAGAAACATCCGCCCAAGAAACACCAGAAAGTAAAACGGATAAAGGGCTCGTTTCTATTCGATTCAATGAAAAAGGGGATTCAAAATCATTAGATAATCTCGAAGGCTTATCTGATGATATTCAACACTGCCTTGATAAAGGCTACCATTACAAAGACTTTGCGATTCTAGTATCTACTCACAAGGAGGGTGCCAAGGTGATCGAATATTTGAGCGCTCAGGAACCCCCCATCCCATTTGTGTCGGCAGATGTTTTAAAATTAGGAGCAAATTCTGCCGTACAAGCGCTAGTTGCGGCTATGCGTTATTTTGTAGACACAAAAAATGGTGATGCTGCCTTTGATTTAGTTCGATTCATCGAAAAAGAAACGAATGATAAACACCAAGCGCTAAAAGAGGCTTTACAGGGGTTTGATAGATCAAAAGGCTTTGAAAACTATTTACGCGCTCATGGGGTTAAAATTGAAGAACTAAAAACAGCCACAGCACACGCATTTTGCTCGACCCTCGCCACTACACTATCCATGACAAAGGAAGATACGGCCTATGTCGGCGCCTTTCTAGAGGAACTCTATGCCCTTCAGCTAAAATCGATTACGACACTTTCTGGCACCCTCGAATATTGGGATAAAATAAGCGACAAATCGCTCCAGTTACCCGAACACTTAAATGCAGTACAAATCGTCACTATTCACAAATCTAAGGGGCTTGAATTTGAAGTGGTATTCTATCCTTTTGCTTGGAAACGCTGGGGCAAACTCAATCAACGACAAGCTTGGCTAGACGTCTCAGATGTAACAGGCCGAGAGAAAATGCTTTTGCCATTAAAAAAGGAGTTAATTCCAATCAGAGAAGACGCTGATAAAGCTTATCAATTAGAAGAAGCAGAGTCGCTACTCGACGAAATCAATATGCTCTACGTGGCTCTTACAAGGGCCGAAAAAGGATTGTTTATTTATACCGAATCCGACGAACCCTCAGATACAATGAAGTTTTCTATTCTTTTTGCGGATAGCCTTGAGCGCCACTATCCCAAATTTGAGCGAGGAATGTCTTATTTCTTCACTGGTGAGTTAGAAGAGAAAAAGAAAACTGAAGAGGTCATTGATCAGTCAATGGTTTTAAATTTTCAACCCTTCAGGCTAGTTCGAGAAGGTCTTGTTAAGGTCGTTTCGCAGATTTCAGAAAGTGAAGAGCAGCGATTGGGAAACGCATTTCATTACTTCATGGAAGAAGTTCATACCGAAGACGATCTCCTTAATCTAAACTCAACACCGTCTTGGAAAATTCCCGATGGTCTTCAAGAATGGTGCTTCAATAATGCCAAAAATATTCTTAATCATCAACAGTTATCGGCATATTATCAACCGGGTTTAAATGCGAAAAACGAAGGTGTTTTAATCGATAACCAGGGCAACGTATCTATCCCAGATCGCGTAGTATTCTGTAGGGATAGCTGCACGATTATCGACTACAAGACTGGACAGAAAAAGGACGAACACCGAAAGCAGCTCGACAAGTATGAATCCCTGATTTCTGAGATCATTAATGCGGACGAGAATTATTCATTCAAGAAAATCATTGTCTATCTTAGAAGTTCGGCTGAAGACCTAGAAATTATTCAATTCTGATTAAACTATTTCATTGCTATGTATACCGAATCGTTTAGAAATCAACTCAGCACTACCCTTGAAGAACTAAAAGCAGAAGGGTTATTTAAATCTGAGCGTATTATTGCCTCCCCTCAAGGAGCTGAAATCACTTTAGAAAACGGAGATAAGGTGCTTAATTTTTGTGCCAACAATTACCTAGGACTGTCTGCGCACCCAGAGGTGATACGGGCTGCCAAAGACACTTTAGATTCTCACGGATTTGGGATGTCCTCAGTTCGTTTTATTTGCGGAACCCAGGATATTCACAAACAACTCGAGTCAGAGATTGCTAAATTCTACCACACCGAGGACACCATTCTATACGCAGCAGCTTTTGATGCCAATGGAGGATTATTCGAGCCGCTATTAGGGCCCGAGGATGCGATCATTTCTGATAGCCTCAATCACGCATCTATTATCGATGGTATTAGACTTTGTAAAGCCATGCGCTATCGATACGAGAATAATAATATGGAAGATCTCGAAGCCAAATTGAAAGAGGCTACTGAGGCTGGAGCTCGAAACCTTCTCATTATGACCGACGGGGTTTTCTCAATGGATGGTTTGGTTGCTCCTCTTGACAAGCTCTGTGATCTCGCCGAAAAATACGGGGCTCTAGTAGCGATAGACGAATGCCATTCTGCTGGTTTTATCGGTCACTCAGGGCTGGGAACACCCGAAGCCAAAAACGTCTTGGGTCGAGTAGATATTATTACCGGAACCTTAGGAAAGGCCCTAGGTGGAGCCATGGGCGGATACACAACAGGCAAAAAAGAGGTCATCGAAATTCTTCGTCAACGCTCTAGACCCTATTTGTTCTCAAACTCTCTTGCACCTGCAATCGTAGGAGCTTCAATTAAGGTATTTGAATTACTTCGAAAAGACTCTTCTCTAAGAGATCAATTAGCCGATAACACTGCTTATTTCAAAAAGGGAATTAGAGAGGCCGGCTTTGATTTCATCGATGGAGAATCTGCTATTGTGCCCATTATGCTTTACGAGGCGATCAAAGCACAAGAAATGGCTGCTAAACTGCTCGAAGAAGGAATTTATGTAATCGGATTTTTCTTTCCTGTAGTTCCTAAAGGCAAGGCTAGAATTCGCGTACAGCTCTCGGCTGCTCACACCAAAGAACACCTAGACCAAGCAATCGCCGCATTTGTCAAGGTAGGTAAAGAACTAAAGGTAATTTAATGGGTGTTCGAGCTGGTATTTGGCTATTCCTTCTTCTGGGCTGGGTAGTAAATTTAGATCTGCGCGCTCAAGAGATTAATCAGCGAAGGTGGGAGCTAGGATTTGGAGGTCTTGGTCTTAATAGTTATGCCGCTGGACGTGCCGGACAGTTCTCCTCATTCAGACCAGCTTTAACCGAAGACGGAGCAGAGACCGGGTCGCTGCGGAGCGGAGGCTTTCTCGATGGGCTTTATGACTTTTCAAAGGCCAACTTGAGTGGTTCTACACCGGCTTACATCCAAATTGGATATCGAATTGGTGATCTCTCAGAAGAAAAACACACCCTCGGTCTTAGAATCGGCTCTTCAAAATTAAATCAGTACGGAGATCAAGAAATATCTACAGTAAGGTTTGGTTCTTTGGAAGGCCGATTAGAAAGTGTTCTTGTTCGATACGCTATGATTCGATTACACTCAACCATTGGTTTAGGGTTCGCTTCGTTAGAGGAAGATTCCTCTTCTCAAGCATTAATTGGGGCGGGATTGCGCGTCAAATTAGGAGCTAATACTTCTTTAAATATTGCAACCGACTATCACACTGCCTTAAGTCAAAACTTTTTTGATTACTTCTCTCACAGCTTGGGGATTTCATTCGCTATAAAGGGGAGTGACAGAGATAAAGATGGGGTGTGGGACGCCTATGACCAATGCCCAGATACTCCTGGACTTAAAAAATTCATGGGATGCCCCGACACCGACAAAGACGGCACCGAAGATCGATTTGACAAATGTGTTGACCTGCCAGGTCCTGAAGCTCTTAATGGGTGCCCTGACACCGATGAAGATGGCATTTCTGACCCTCTCGATAGTTGCCCCGAAGTTTTCGGAAAACCCGAGTTAGGAGGATGCCCTGATAGTGACAACGACGGAATCAAAGATTCAGATGACGCATGCCCAAACCAATACGGGCCATTGAAAAATAAAGGATGTCCGATAGCTGATAGAGATAATGATACCATAGCTGATAGCGAAGATCAGTGTCCAGATATTGCCGGATCAGTAGCGAACAAAGGGTGTCCAGAGCCAAAAATTCCCGAGAAAGTAGACATCAATGAACTAGCCAAAACGTTAGGTTTTGCAAAAGGAGGCTTCGTATTTATCACTGAATCGAATGAGGTGTTGAGACAGATTGTACAGTATATGTTTGCTCATCCGATTGAGAGCTATGACCTAGTAGGATTTACAGATTCGGTTGGTCCAGACGATGTGAATCTAGAGCTATCTAAAAATCGAGCTAAGCGGTTACATGACTACTTAATCTCTAGAGGCATTCACCCCTCAAGATTGACCTACGAAGGAAAGGGAGAGCTACCTGAAGACCCCTCGCTAATTGGATTAGAACCACATCCGCACCGACGGGTAGAGATACGTATAAGGAGGCCGAATGACTAGTCAAAAAGGCTTCATAGATTTAATCATCACCAAGCTTCAAGAAGAACGATCTTTAGATCACTATCTTTTTGTTCTCCCTAATATTCGAAGTGCTCAAGCATTGTATAGAGCAATTGGTCGAATGAATAAATCCCCTGGTTTTGCCCCTGAAACGATTACTATTGACCAGTTATTTTCAAAAATTGCAGGTCTCAGATATGCTGACCCTTCACATCAATTATTAACCCTCTTCAGTGTTTATAAAGAAGTTGCGGGTTATAAAGATCCGTTTCACAAGTTCTCTGCAATGGGGAGTGCACTACTAAGTGACTTCAATGAGATCGACCAAGGGTTAATCGCTTCTGAAGAGCTCTTCCGCAGCCTCAAACAAATGGGTGAAATGGATGCTCAATTCGCCGAAGAAAAGCGTTCAGATTTAATCAAGAATCATCTGAAAAGAATAACGCTGATTGAAAAAATCTATCCGGTATTCAAGCAAAGGTTATTAGAAACACGCCAAGGTTATCAAGGGCTTGTCTATCAAAAGGCGGCAGAAAAAGTAAGTCAATACTTAGAAAAGCGCGTCAATCCACATGTGTTTATCGGTTTTAACGCTTTTTCAAAGGCAGAACAGGCGGTAGTGGCTAACCTACTTCAATCCGAAAATCAGGGATTTATCTTCTGGGATATTGATTGGGATTTATTGCAGAATGAACAACACGAGGCGAGTCATTTCATTAGACAGTATCGAAAAGAATGGAGTTTTCTTGATAGGCAACAGATCCCTTCCGTATTTAAAGAAAACAATGAACTGCTTCGTAAAGAGCGCGGCATCGAAGTCATAGAATGCCCAGGAGTTTTAGCGCAATGTCACGCGATGGCACAAATCCTCAATGAATTAGAATCTTACGATAACACCGCTGTGGTGCTTGCAGACGAATCTATTTTACCTGCTGTTATCGCTCATCTTCCTGAAGATACCAGCAAAGGATCGATCAACATAACCATGGGTGAGGCTATTATTTATACCCAAGGTGCTTCTCTGGTACGTCAATATTTAGCGCTCATAAAAGTAGCTATACAACGGTCTGGAGTAGTACCCACCAGATTGTTGCTTCCCTTACTCAACCATCCGCTATTAGAAATAGAAAAGAGAGCTGAAGAAAGTAGAAAAAGTACGGTTGAATTATCAAGCTACGCATACCTACCCTTCTTCGATCTAAAAGATAACAACCAAAAGTTAAGTAACCTACTTATCAAATTTATCGATCATCTTGCTTGCGCCGAAGCTAATCTATTAAAGCAGGCGGTTTATAAGGCAATTGAGCTTCAAACCTCTTACCTCAGCAGCGATCTAAGTCTAGAAAGCTTTGAAGAATTAGTGTTCTCACAGATAAGAACAGGTAATTTTTCATATAAAGGAGATCCTAATAGTGGGCTTCAAATCATGGGGATCCTCGAGACCAGAAACCTCTCATTTGACAGAGTTATTGTCTTGTCGCTCAATGAAGGAATCATACCGAAAGGCAAGAATGATGCCTCGCTCATTCCACATGAAATGAAACGGGCGTTTGGACTACCGACTTACAAAGAAAAGGACGCCATTTACACCTATTACTTCTATCGTCTTCTTCAGAAATCTTCAGAAGCCTATTTGACCTTTAACGGTCAACAGGGCGCCTTCGAAACCAAAGAAAAAAGCAGACTAATTTATCAATTAGAAACACATTCGATTTTAAGAAATTCCATTATATACCGATCGGTATATTTTAATCAGTCCTTTCATAAGAATAAAGAGGATAAAGTCAAAAAAAATGAGGCCTTCAAAGAAAGTCTGATAGCCCTTGGACATTATGGATTCTCGCCCAGTAGTCTAAGTCGGTCTATATCAGATCCCTTAGACTTCTATAAAAAATATTTACTTCAAATTAGCTCCTACGATGAACTCTCTGAGATGATGCCTTTAAATATCTTCGGCAACATCATCCACCACAGCTTAGAGTCACTGTATAAAAGTCTCGAAAAGCCAATCCTGACCGCTGAAACCATTCATCAATTGTATCCAAAAGTAGCAGCTTTTACTGCCAACGCCTACACGAAAGAAAAGGTGATTTATGACAGAGAAAAAGGACGAGGATATCTGACCTATGAGGTTATTAAAGATTACGTGACCAAAACCCTAGAAGCTGATACCTCGCTTTGTAAAAATCAAGGAGATATCGAATTAGTTCTTTTAGAAGAGAAACTAGAAGTAGAGCTAAGCTTGCCAGAGATCAGCCCAAAACCCTTCAGAATAAGAGGGCTCGTTGATCGTGTCGATCGCATCAATAGCACCCTTAGAATTGTAGACTATAAAACCGGTTCAGTCTCAGCCTCTGAATTAAAGATCGAAACGATTAACGAGGTATTTACTAATCACAAAAAAGGAAAGGCGCTCCAACTCCTGTGTTACGCCTTGTTCCTGTACCGAAGTGAAAAATGGAATTCGGTCTGCAGCGAAGAGGTGTCCGCATATGTTTTTAGTACAAAGAGTCAAACCTACTTCCCGCTTATCGAGGGAAAGAAACCAATGAGCCTTACTCCAGATAAAATTAATGAGTTCGAAAAGCAATTGAAGCAGTATATAACGTCGCTTTTTGAAGGTGACTACTTCTCACTCGATAAACCCGAGTAGTTCCCCCTTTGAACCGCAGCTTCTAATTTTTTTGAAATTAGATCAAGTCCTAAGTTTCCGATAGAACCTAAATGAGTATGAGCGGCCTCTTTATTCGGCACATAATTATTCGTCGCTATGTCTTCTGCCATCTTTTTATACGCGTCTCTAAAGGGCATCCCAGAACTTACCATAGTATTTAAAGTATCGACACTCCATAAATAGGTGTACTTCTCTTGCTCTAGTAACGCCTTTGATGGGGTCATTTTCGAAAGTGAAAAAGAAAAAATGCTGAGTAGTTCTTCAATGGTAAAAAAACTGTCCATCAACATTGGCTTAGTTAGCTGAAGATCTCTGTGATAGCCTGTCGGTAAGTTCGTTAGAATGGTAGAAATCTGTACCGATACCCCTTGTAAGGCATTCCCCTTAGCGCGAATGAGTTCAAACACGTCCGGATTTTTCTTGTGAGGCATGATACTACTCCCGGTTGTGATTTCGTCATCAAAAGAAAGAAAACCAAAATCCTGCCCCATATATAAACAGATGTCTCCGGCTAATTTGCTTAGCGTAGCACCTAATTGAGCGATGGCATTGACAGCTATTCTCTCCATTCGACCTCGAAGCATTTGAGAAGCAATCGAATTTACCTTAACTACCTCAAAACCTATAAGTTCAGTAGTTAAAAGACGGTCAATACCGAAGTTTGAGCCATAACCTGCCGCTGAACCGAGGGGATTTTGATTCGAGACAACTGCGGCTGCCTTAAGAGCTACGATATCGTCACAAAGCGTTTCCGCATAAGCAGAAAGCCATAAACCAAATGACGAAGGCATAGCGACTTGTAAATGGGTATATCCCGGCATTAGAATATCGCGATGCTTTTCAGATATTTCGAGCAATAGCCGAGCAAAACCAGCAGTGCCTTCTATAAGCTGCTCTAAAGAATCGGTTACATAGAGTTGTAATGCTGTAATCACTTGATCGTTTCTAGATCGAGCCGTGTGAATCTTTTTTCCTACCGAACCGAATTTGTCAGTAAGATAATATTCAATGTATGAGTGTATGTCTTCGAAACTTTCGGGAATGCTGAAATCTGCAAGAGCAACTTGTTCTTCAAGTTCGCTAAGGCCTTCTAGTAATTGATTAAGTTCAAGCAATTCTAAAAATCCACATTTATGCAACATTCTAGCGTGAGCGGCCGAAGCTTTGACATCATAAATTGCCAGGTAACGATCATAATGACGGTCGTTTCCGACGGTGAAATTTTCGATAGAAGCTTCTGTTGAAATTCCCTTTTCCCAAAGTTTCATGGCAATACTAGTTTAAAGATTTAAAAAAAGATTCAAGTAGATCAGTGTATAAAACAACCGCCTGTTCTATTTCATGAAGGTAGATGAACTCATCCGCCTGATGAGAACGAAGGCTATCTCCGGGACCCATTTTCATCGATTTACAGCGAAGAGCTGCCTGATCTGATAAGGTCGGAGACCCATAAGTTTTTCTCCCCAGTGACTTTCCTGCTAATACCAGTGGGTGGTTCGATTCAATTCCTGAAGATCTCAAATGCGTTGATCGAGCGGTCATTTGACAAGGAGCGTACATTCTAAAGTAAGCGTCTACTTCCTCATTGGTATAGGCATCGGTAACCCGAACGTCCACTACCAAGGCAACCTCAGCAGGCACTACATTATGTTGTTTTCCCGCAGAAACTTGAGTTACGGTAGTCTTGACACTCCCAAGCATTTCAGACTTCTTCTCAAATTCAAGTTCTTCAAACCACTTAAGGACAGCGCCTAATTTGTAGATCGGATTATCATCGTTAGTATGTGCCGCATGTGATGGAGTTCCCTTCACAATCGCGTCGTACACCAAAAGCCCCTTTTCGGCAATAGCAAGGTCGAGCAAGGTAGGCTCTCCTACAATCGCCAATTCAAATTCAGGCAGTAGGGGGAGAATGCCTCTCAAACTATTCTTGCCAGCTGTTTCCTCTTCGGCAGAAGCGACCATCACTAAATTATAAGGGAGGTCTGAACGGTTGTAAAATTGAACAAAAGTGGCCATTAGCGAAACCAGTGGCCCTCCTGCGTCGTTGCTTCCGAGGCCGTATAATTTACCGTCTACAACCTCAGGGGCGAAAGGGTCCCTAGTGTAAGCCTTGTTCGGCCGCACCGTATCGTGGTGTGAGTTTAATAGAAAGTAGGGTTTTGAGAGGTCTTCGTGTTTATTAACGGCGATAACACTGTTTCCCTCTCTTCGGGTAATTACTCCGTACTTATTGAGCCAAGCCTCAATAAGTACAGCCGTTTGATCTTCCTCCTCAGAAAAAGAAGGAGTAGCAATGAGTGATTTTAAAAGTTCGATAGCAGAGCCAGTCAGTTCTTCTAGCGACATAATAGCGTGTTTTGATGATTGATGAGTGTTTCTTCATTGGCAATAATCACCTCAGAAACTCCATTGTTTATAGCCTGAAAGCCATTGTGTAGTTTTGGCAGAATGCCTCCTGATAAGGCTCCCGAAACTTTAAGCTCCTCATAAGAAACATAGTCTAATTTTTTAATTAAGCTTTCAGAGTCTTCTAAATCTCGAAGAATTCCTGGAATACCCATGAGTAAAGCCAATTTTACTGTATGATTTAAGGTTAATACAGTAGCTACTGCTGTTGCTACAGTATCTGCGTTGGTATTGAGCAGTTGTCCTTGTCCGTCGCTAGTGATCGCAGAGAAAACAGGTGTTATTCCTAATTTAAGGAGCTCATTTATAACCGACCCGTCTACTGCTCTAATATCTCCTACAAATCCATAATCGATCGGGGTATTCGGCCGTTTATCACAAGTAATTATGCCAAGATCAGAGCCGTTGATACCAAGAGCCTTTTGCCCTAAGGCATTTAATCGCGCCACTAGTTGCGTATTTACCTTGCCGGCGTACACCATGGTAACGACATCTAATTGGGGGGCATCGGTAACTCTTCGGCCATCTATAAGGTGGGGTTGCATTCCCATTCTTTCACTTAGCAGTGAGGCATCTCGCCCGCCACCATGAACCAAAATCTTTGGCCCTTGATGAGCGACAAAATACTGTAGTACTTGATCACACTTTTCAGGGGATTGCAATAGCTCTCCTCCGATTTTCAAAATAAATAGGGAACTCATGATTCAAGTAGCTTTTGAATAATGTAAGCAGCAGAGAAGGTTCTATTATTCGCCTGCTCGATGACCAAAGATTGTTCTGAATCTAAAACAGCATCGGATGCAATCACGTTTCTTCTCAAAGGCAAACAGTGCATAAACTTCGCAGCCCCTAACTTCTCAGGAGTGATCATCCAATGATCGAGACCAGTACTCACCGCACCATAGTCGACAAACTGCGACCAATTTTTAACATAAACAAAATCGGCTCCTTCAAAGGCTTTGTCTTGATCGTATTCAACCTTAGTATCTCCTACAACCGCAGGATCTAATTCATATCCCTTAGGGTGCGTAATTATAAAATCAACATTGGTAGCCTGCATCATAAGGGCAAAGGAATTGGCTACCGCGTGCGGTAAGGCTCTAGGGTGTGGCGCCCAACTAAGCACCACTTTAGGTCGATACGTACAATTCTCTGCAATGGTAATGGCATCGGCAAGCGCCTGAAGTGGATGTTCAACCGCACCCTCCATACTAAAGACAGGTGCGGTAGCATGGGCAACAAAAGCCGACATCACTCGGTCATTAATATCTGCCTCTTTATCGGTTAGCGTTGGGAAGGATCGAATTCCTATAACATCAGCGTACTGAGATACAACTGCAGCAGCCTCCTTAATATGCTCTGCTTTAGTACTATTCATGATTGCCCCATCTTCAAATTCAAGTGCCCAACCACTCTCGCCGATTTGCATGACCATTACTTTCATCCCTAGTTTAATCCCTGCCAATTCAGTACTCAGTCTTGTTCTTAAACTATTATTGAAAAATAGCAGACAAAGCACCTTGTCTTTGGTATAAGGCTTTGCAATATTCTGGCTTTGTTTCAAAGAGAGTGCCTCTTTCACTGCGTCTGGGGCAGACATTAGATCTCTAACGCTGGTGTATTTTTTCATGATAATCGCTTTATCTCACTGAGAAGGGTTGATATTGCCTCTTTGGTACAATTAAGGGGCGGAAGAATTCGAACTACATTAGGGTTGCTTGACGACCCAACAAATAGATGGCTTTCTTCTAATAAAGCCTTGCGAAGTGCGGCCGTTGGTTTTCCAAAATCTAGACCGATCATCAGCCCTGCACCTTTGATCTTAGCCTCGATACCTAGCCGATCGACCTCTGATCTAAAATGAGCCTCTAGATCCCTCGCATTGGCAATTAAGTTTTCCTCTTCAAGAACATCTAAGACGGCTAAAGCGGCTCTACAGGCTAGATAATTTCCGCCAAACGTTGTTCCTAATTCACTTTTAACAGCCTTATGTTTCTTGTGTATAAGCACTCCTCCAATAGGGAATCCATTCCCCATTCCCTTGGCCATACTTATGAAGTCTGGCTCTAGATCAAAGCGCTGAAAGGAGAAAAAGCTGCCGCTTCTACCAAAACCAGATTGTACCTCATCTGCAATAAGTAAGGTGCCTGTTTTTTTACATTGTTCATTAATCTCCGAAGCAAAATCCAGGCTGGGTTGATCTAGTCCTCCAACCCCTTGTATCGTTTCTATAATTACCGAACAATACTGTTCTGTGGCTAATAACTGCTCTAATTGTTTGCGGTCGCCAAAAGGAATAAAATCAACCTCATGACCAGCATTAATCGGAGCTACAATTGAAGGATTGTCTGTAGCTGCAACTGCTGCTGAAGTTCTTCCGTGAAAGCTCCCTTTAAAAGCGAGAATCTTTTTTCTGCCGGTCTTGAACGAGGCCAATTTGAGTGCGTTCTCATTTGCCTCGGCCCCACTATTACAAAGAAATAAAGTGTAGTCCTCGTTTAATTTCGCGTTTAATCGCTCAGCAAGTTCCTCCTGAAAACGATTGAGAACAACATTCGAATAGAATCCGATTTGTTCTAACTGCTCGGTAAGTGCTTTTACATAATGTGGGTGGCTGTGCCCAATCGAGATCACCGCGTGTCCACCGTAATAATCAGTATATTTTACCCCATTACTATCGGTAAGTTCCATCCCTTTAGCTGAAGCTAATTCAATCGGATACTGAGCGTAAACCTGATATAAACTCATAATTAAGTAGTCGATTTAATTTCGTTGATTTTGTCAAAAGAGGCAGTAAGGCCCTGAATAAATGCCGAGCTCATTCCTGAATGCTCCATGACATTAAGCCCTGTTATAGTACATCCGCTTGGAGTGGTAACACGATCAATCTCCGCCTCAGGGTGATTTCCCGATTCGATAAGTAATCGAGCCGCTCCATAGGCTGTCTGTGTAGCAATTTTTAAGGCTACCTCTGACTCAAATCCCAATTGTACCCCACCTTGAGTATTGGCTCTTATCAGTCTTAGCCAAAAAGCGATTCCGCTGGCACAAAGCACGGTTGCTGCTTGCATTTGAGACTCTTCAATAGCTAAGGTCTCTCCTACATGAGCAAATAGTTTCTCAACCTCTGAAAGTCTAGAGACCCCCTTCTCATTAGACGCAATTAAGGTCATTGAAGCCTGTACCGAAATAGCAGTATTAGGCATAGCCCGATAAACAAGAGTGTCAGATCCTAAAACCCTCTCAAGCTGCTCAATTTGATAACCGGCAGCAGTACATACTACTAAACAATTCTTTTGAAGACTTGGTTTTATCTGTCTTAAAATCCGATCGCACTGGCTTGGTTGAACCGCAATGATAACTATATCAGCCTTAGAAACCGCCTGAATATTATCGCTAGTCACCTCAACATTTTCTTTCGTTGACCAGCTCGAAAGTGAGGCAGTTTTTCTTCGAGTAAGCACAAGAGTGTGCCCTGTTTGATGAAGACCCGAGGCAATACTTAGTCCTAGATTTCCCGCTCCTATAATAGCAATAGTCGATTTCATTAGTATCCTATAGATTTAAACAACAGCCCTTCAGATTCGTCAAAGCCAAACATGAGATTCATATTCTGAACCGCTTGCCCAGCAGCTCCTTTCAATAAATTATCAATGGCAGAGGTGATCAGTAGTGTGCTCTTGTGTTTGTAAAGATGAATTTGACAATTATTAGTGCCTACCACCTGTTTTAGTGATATATGGGCTTTTACAACCTGAGTAAAGACTGCCTCCTTGTAAAACGATTCATAAAGACTATAGGCTTCTTCTACAGATCCTTCGAATTCACAATATGAAGTGGCGAAAATTCCTCTAGTAAAGGCTCCTCGATGAGGAAGAAAAAACAGGTTTGGAGCGCCTTCAGCCTTCTGAATAAGTTGCTCTCCAATTTCAGTTAAATGCTGGTGGGTGAAAGCTTTATACCATGAAAGATTATTTGATCGATAACTGAAGTGCGAAGTCTCTGAAAGCGATACTCCTGCCCCAGTACTGCCTGTTGTAGCGTTAATATGAACCGAAGCCTGTTCATCTATTTTATGATGGTGATAAAGCGGCACTAAACCAAGTGTGATTGCAGTCGCGAAACAACCAGGATTAGCAATATGATTAGCCTTTTGAATCTCCTGTCTTCTTAGTTCAGGCAATCCAAAAGTAAAGTGATAGTCTTCCCATTTTGATTGGTTGATAGGCCTGAACTCGTTACTGAGATCAATGATTTTAGCCTGATCAGCAAGTGCCTTATGCTCTTGTAAAAAGGATTTAGAGGCCCCATGTGGAAGGGCAAGAAACCATACATCTGCACCAGCACTAATGGTGCCGCTAAAATTTAAATCAATTCTATTCGAAAGCTCAGGCATCACCTCTGCCACAGATTGACCCGCTTTCGATCGACTGATGAGTTGCGTTAATTCTACCTCATTATGGTAGGCTAGAATCCTGATAAGTTCAGCCCCTGTATATCCCGTTGCACCTATGACAGCAACCTTAATCTTGTGGTTTTGCATGGTGTGAAATTTGAATAGCATTACTGTAAATTTTGATGAACCCTTTAGCGTCTCTAGAATCCCACGCCTTATTAGTCTCCCCATAAGTGGCGACCTTCGACTGCATCATGTCGTAAGGTGACTCAATACCCTCTAAGGTGAAACGGTACGGATGTAAGGTTAAATAAACAGCCCCTGTGACACGTTCTTGACTGCGCTCTAGGTAAGCCTCAGTATCTCTCATTACAGGATCAAGCAATTGACCTTCGTGAAGTAACATCCCATAAAACTGAGCCAACTGCTGTTTTTGGTATTGTTGCCACTTGGTAAGCACATGTTTTTCGATAAGTTCGTGGGCTTTCAGAATAATCATTGGTGCGGCAGCTTCAAAACCGACTCGCCCTTTAATCCCTAGAATCGTATCACCAACATGGATGTCTCTCCCTATGGCGAAGGGCGCAGCAATCTCCTCGAGAAGTGTAATTAATTCAGTCGGTGAACCCTTTTGTCCATTAACTGACCTTAACTCTCCGCTCTTAAACTCAAGGGTTAACTTCTCGGGTGTTGATTTTTCAAGTTGTGACGGATAGGCTGACTCCGGAAGTCCTGTCGAAGAGGTTAAAGTTTCTGCTCCCCCTACCGATGTCCCCCAAATTCCTTTGTTTACCGAGTACTTCGACTTTTCAAAGCTGAATTCGTAACCGTGGCCTTTCAGGTAATCAATCTCTTCTTCTCTAGACAAAGTATTATCCCTAATCGGAGTAATAATTTCAATTTCTGGAGCGAGAACGCTAAAGATTAGGTCGAATCGAACTTGGTCGTTTCCTGCTCCGGTAGAACCGTGAACGATCGACTGGGCGCCTACCTTCTTTGCATACTCAATAAGTACCATTGCCTGAGTAGCGCGTTCGGCGCTAACCGATAAGGGGTAAGTGTTATTTCTAAGTACATTTCCATAAATCAAAAAACGCAACACCTCGTTATAAAGTCGTTCTCGTGCATCTATGCACTCATAATAGCTTACTCCAAATGCTAAGGCCTTTTCCTCAATTGAAGCAATCTCGGCAGCTGAAAATCCACCAGTATTTACGGTCACAGCATAAACCTCATTCTGTTTATCACTCGCCATTAAGTGTGCACAATAAGAGGTGTCTAAGCCTCCCGAATAGGCAATAACTACTTTATTTTTCATCGTTCTTGATTTTTTGATTTAAATGCTTGTCATATAACATGCCTGTACAAAGGCACATTTGGCGATTGGTTCGAGTTAAGATGTCGTAGTTGAGACAGGTTTGACATCCATCCCAAAATTTGGGATCATCAGTTAACTCATTAAAGGTTACGGGTTTATACCCTAGCTGATAATTGATCTTCATTACAGCAGATCCGGTGGTGATTCCAAAGATTTTAGCCTCTGGGTATTTCTGAATCGAAAGTTCTAAAACCTTCGACTTAATCGCCTTTGCTAAACCTTTTCCTCGATAATCTTCTGAAATAATGAGACCCGAATGAGCAACGAAGTTCTTTCCGCCCCAGACTTCTATGTAACAGAAACCGGCAAAAGTATCTCCGTCTAAGGCGATAACGGCATTACCGTTGGTCATCTTAGTTTTGATATACTCAGGGCTACGGCGGGCAATCCCTGTACCGCGCTTTTGTGCCGCATCCTGAATAGTGTCGCAGATATGTTCTGCAAAGCGATGAAAAGATTCATCAGCAATAAATAGATCCATGATTAAAGAATCGTTGGGTTGTTTAAAGTAAAAGGGTAATTGAGAATTCAGAGGGGGAAATGGACTCACCTATTTCCATAACAGCACTACACCCTTACGGGCGGCGGCGACGAATACGTCGGATAGGAGTAATAGTGTGCTGTGTCGTTTTCACGTGGTAAATCTACTCTTTTATGTCAGTCACACAATGTTTTGTTGAATTTTTAACAAAAAAAGTGCTTTGTGAAGAAATTGTGGATGAAGTAGTTAGCGATTAGCACAACCTTATGATTGTGCTGATCCGGATCACGCCCATCCTGAAAATACCACGGAAACACTCGTGCTTTCGCACAATTACTATTTTTCGCTCAAAAAGATTGATAAAGCAAGCTTTACAACCTTTTCAAACAAAATCACGGCCCAAATTGGGCCGTGATTTTGTTTGTACTTTAATGTGGAGAATACCGGATTCGAACCGGTGGCCTCTTGCCTGCCAGGCAAGCGCTAAACTTCTCAGAGTACAGTAGCTAAAAGACTTGACGCATTTAACCTAAAAAATGTGTCAATTATGAGTCAAATTAATTCTATCTCCTACCCCAAAATCAATCAGCGAATAGATGGTAAAGTAGAAGTGATTGTTTATTATAAAGGCAAAAGAATGCGCCTTCAAAATGGAAGGGCTTTTGGTGTAAACCTTAGACCTAATTCGTTTCCCCTAAAGGAGCGTATCAATCAAGGAAACATCCTTGCCGCTGAGGTTTATTCTAAACTGCTATCTGGAATGGTACCTACCCAAAGGGGTCGACAACCTATTTTAGAGAACCAGTCAGACCTTTACTACCTCGAACAAGCTCTTAAAAGAAAGCTTAAAGAAGGACATTCTAAACACCATAGAAATGCTCTTAGGTTGGCGTATGAGCGGATGAAGGACAAAGCAATAAATGGTCAAGTGAGCGAAGTTGTAGTGGAGAGCGCTCTCTCTATATACCAAAACAATACTTCTTACAATACCCTAAGGCGCAATATGAATATCCTGTGTCGTTTGGCAGTCAAGCTGGGTATGAGGCATAATCCAGTAGAGTCTGTTAAGAGAAAGAAAGAGAAAGCGCAATTGAATAAAGCTATTAGCGACACCCCTGCTCTGTTAAATGAAATCAAAGCCTATAACCAGAATCTATACCTCTGCTGTCTTTTAACCTACGGGTGTCTCTTAAGGCCTCATAGAGAGGTCAGGGAGCTTACTTGGGGCGATTTTACGGAGGATTTAAGTTACATCAGACTCTCTGGTGACAGGAACAAGTCAGGGCGCAATAGAATCGTTCCAGTACCGTATTATGTTAAAGAAGTTTTGAAAAAAACTGAGGACCATCTCAATATCTTTTCAGGCAGAGAAGAGCCTTATGACCCAGACTACTTTAAAGGGCTTTGGAGCCGCTTTAAAAAGCGCTCCAAGCTATTAGAAGAGAATCAAACACTCTACTCATTTCGTCATACAGGAGCGATTAATGTATATAAGAGAACAGGCTCTATAGAGAAGCTAAAGGCTGCTATGGGGCATTCTAATATTATGGTATCCCTAACCTATTTAAGAGGCTTAGATGTGGCTGAATTAAAGGAAGAGGATATGCCTATGATTTAGATGAGAGATATTACTTGCTTATTTCAAGTATATTTAAATATGAGAAAATATCTAATTAAATATTTACTTGAGTCTATTGTAATCATCACTGGTATAAGTGTTTCATTTTGGATAAATCAGGTTTCTATAGATAATGATAAAAAAAATGAAAGGCTGAGAGTTTTAAACAATTTATTTCTTGAGGTCCAAGAGATAGAAAATTATTCTAATGAAAGACTGAAGATTTGGAATCAAGACATTGAGATTTACTCCAATCTTTTAAAGGAGGATTTAGATACAGATGCAATAGAAAGTATTGCAATAAGTAAAAGTAGGGTGGAATATAATTTGATTTATTATCGGGATTTTTCCCCTCCTATGAATAGATATGAATCTATGGTGAACACAGGAGATTTGAAATATATTAATTCACAGGAAATATCGGATTTACTAACCCGTTTACATAATCAAGACTTTGGTTTAGTTAAGTCAACGGTGGAGTATGAAAAGTCGTTAAAAATCAATTTAATCAACTTAATAACCTCTAATTATCCAAGAATTATTTTAAGTGGAGAAAACAACGAAGTTACCCTAACAAAATATCTTGAAGAGTTACATAAGGTATTTCAAAGGGATAAAAGCTTACAAACCGAGCTTTTAGTTCAGATGAGATATTACAACACCCGCATTGCTGCGCTGAAGTACTATTTAATTACTTTGAATGATTTAAAAGATGTCCTCAAGGATAAGATGAGAACTAATTAATGGGTTGATATTCATCTACAGTCACTTCCCCTTTACTATTTTGTAGTTGGTCTAATAAGGATTGCATATTGAAAAAGTCTTGTTCTCTGGCAATCCTTCCATCTCTCATAGTAACTATTGTTGTTCCAGAAAGATTTAGGTAATTACCCGTTGCAGGAATTCCCATAAAGTTTCCTGTATGCTTTCCTTTAAAATTGTAATGTTTGATTAATTTATCCCCTCTTCCAAAGGCATCTATTATGGTAAATTCTATTTCTGAAAAACCCTCTAAGTAGTTCAGATAAAAATCTTTGACTGCTTCTATTCCTTCTATAATACCTTGCTCTGTAACTACAACCACGTCTTCTGTAAAAGTTAATTCACTTATTGCGTCTGTTTCTCCAGAAAGGAATCTATCCCAAAGTTCTGAATACATTTTAACATCTATCTCAATTTGTTCAGATTGCCCATTTAACTTTTCTGTTGACGATTGATTACAGCCAATTATTGAAATAAATAGTAATAGGGATAATAAATTTTTCATTTTATTAAGCTTAGTAGATTAAAGTAAATATTTTATTGCAATAAACGCTTATTTATTATATTGAAATACTTAATCAATAAATATTTAATATGGATGCATTATCAATTTTTTTTACTGTAAGTAGTATTGTAACGATTGCAATAGCTGCCTATGGAGCGATTAAAATGAATCGTAGAAACTTACTTTTAGGTACTTTTCTATTCTCTCTTCTTCCTGTAATGGGAGAATCAAGTCAGTTTTATTTGACTGGTGATTACGGAAATCTTTTAACTATTGTTGCCTTTTTATGTGCAGCAATTATATCTTTTCCAAGTAAAATCACTTATGATTCTAAGAACATAGCGGCTGTCCATTTAGCCAGAAAAATTGCCCTTTCAATTATTGTCCTAAACATCCTACAGGGGTATATTGTTCTTCAATTAAGAACTGATGTTCCTGCGCAATACGGATATGCACACTTAGCTTTAGCCTTAATTTTTGTTTATATGATTGTAAAATCAAAAAATTCAGACTTTAAAATGAATTAAAATTGAATTTCACTTATCAATTTAAGAAAACACCCTCCTGAATAGAGGGTGTTTTTTTGATTATAAATAGTGCTTATTTGTTGCTCAATAGAGAAGCTAAAGGCTGCAATGGGGCATTCTAATGTGATGGTCTCCTTAACCTATTTAAGAGGCTTAGATGTAACTGAGCTGAAGGAAGAGGATATGCCTATGATTTAGGTTTTGCGCTAAACTGTTTTATTGCTCACATTAAATCAACAATAATGATTGAATTTTTAATTTAAATTTCCCGCAATTAATTCAGCGGTGATAAATTTTGAATCAATCATATCCACTTGATGAATTATTTTATCATTTTCCCATTGAACCCATACATTAACTGGAATTGCATAATCTTCTTTTGAGAATTTCCCTTTAGCATATAATTCACCAAAATAAGCTGACCATATCTGTCCATTATTTAATTCAAACGTTTGAAGCGTACCCTCTGAAAATGAAATATTTTCATAAATCGTATGAATTCCATTCCAATATTCTAAGGCACTTTCTTTACCAGTAGCAGCAACGGCTGTATCTCCTAAAGTTTTGAGAGTGAAATCTTCTGTCAAAAATTCATCAACATAGGAAAAATCTGCATTAGCAAACAAATTCATATTTTTTAGTAATGTCTGTGCTTTAGCGTCCCGAGATGTAATTACCCCACTGTATGGGTCAGCAGTTTCTTTATTAGAATTTTCTTTTGATGCTTGATTGCAAGAAAAAATAAGTCCTGTAGTAAATAAGAGAAATAATATTTTTTTCATTTTGTTCAATTTAAAAGATTATTGCAGGTAAATTAATTTGTTTTTTGCAACTATCCAAACACTTTAAATACGGCTGAATTAAAGGAAGAGGATATGCCGATGATTTAATGCTATATAAATTTCTTTTTACTCCTTAGCTTTTACTTGTATTTTGATATTTTTTATAGTTTGTCCAGGCAATAAAGTTCACCCAAGGTGTATAAGAAAACTAAATCAGCTAATGTGGAGGAGTATATTAAAATGACTCCTGAAACACAACGATCAAAACTTATTCAGATTCATAATCTGATAAAAGATGCGGTGCCTGAAAGGGAGGAAAAAATAAGTTACGATATGCCGACTATTAGATATAAAGGCAAGGTTTTACTTCATTTTGCAGCACAAAAACATCATATTGGCTTATACGCCTTTCCTGAATCTAACATTGAATTTATAGAAAGGTTAAATCGTTATAAAACTGGGAGGGGAAGCATTCAATTTCCAAATAATGAAGAACTACCTCTGGCTTCAATTTCTGATATCATTCAATTTAGAATAGAAACAATAGACAGAATGTAACTTTTTCAAAAAAACACAATAAAGAGAATTTGCCTGTATTAGATGTATACAAAAGAACAGGCTCTATAGAGAAGCTAAAGGCTGCTATGGGGCATTCTAATTTTATGGTATCCCTAATCTATCTAAGAGGCTTAGATGTGACTGAATTAAAGGAAGAGGATATGCCGATGATTTAGAATCACAAGAGCCTTCGCATTATATTGCGCCCATATATCAGATCTGTTCGGAGTTATTGAGCATAATCCCCCTTAAGGTGATTTCTCTATTCAAATGATTATCTTTTAATCTTGAGCGGATATAGCCGCTCAGGCTTAAGCCTAATTCTTTTGCTTTATGTGCCAGCTCCTGTTTGTCGCTGGCGTTAATCTTCAGATGGATGTGTTCGTTCATATTATGGACTTTAAGGTTCTTTAATAGATAACTCAGGTGTAGCAAAAGTGTTTTAGTTTGGCGAGCCGCAGCAGTTGCCAAAATAAAGAGGGAGCGCAGCTTCCTCGTATTAAACCACTCTTTTAAATCAGTTCATTACAATTTATTACCAGCCCTTTTAAGGGCTGGTAATGCAGCCACTTTAGTTGTTAGTCTTCTATACATGAATCTATCCTGAGCATCAATTCACTAACCCTTGATAAGGCGCCCTTTTAAGAGGGCGCCTTACCTTATTATCTCTTCTCTTGTATATATGCCTTTGTTAGATTTAGATCCTTGAGAATTAGACACACTTCCCCTTAGGGTAGTTAGAGTGTGCCTAATCAGTACTTATGCCTCCGTTGAGTTTGAGTCCCCGATTTATTAGACATAGCGTTACAACTCATACAACAGTACGCTAATTCGTGAGTGCTTACTACGAGTATGGTTTGTAGCCCTTGCCAGGTGTCTCACTTGCACTTACCCGTTCCCTCCAGCATTTATCCTAAAGAACTAAACTTAGATCAGGACCAGCCGGAAAGTATTCAGCCAAAGTCTATGGTCCCTATCTGACCTAAGTCTATAGGGATAACCAAGAGGTGTTAGATCTGTTTTAGTTTCAGAGGGCTATTTCAGCAAGAAGTTATGAACCAAAAGTGTTGAAATCGTAATGTTCATCTATTCTGGAAATATTGTTTTACTTAATGAATTCGTAGTAAATAACTGTAAATAAAACTCCTTTAATGAATGCTGCTATTGTAGATAGATTTGGGTTTTTGACGATAAAGCTCCTGCGCCAAGAAAGAAATGATTTCATAAAAACTTATTAGCCCAGGTAATTTACAGTTTATTTTTGTTAGGTACAAAGTATATGAGTGCCATCATGAAGAATCAATATTGGATAGCCTTTGTGTTCGCAGTTAGTTTAGGAGTATTTCTTTATGTGCGATTCAAAATTATATTCTTTTTGTTTATACCTCCTTTATTCGTCTACCTTATGCGAAATAAAAAATAAGGGTATGAATACTCCTGAAAGATTATGAATTAATAGCTTTAAGCGACTGATACTGTAGAACATTCAATTCGCATTAGGAAGAATATTATGTGTCAAATTAGTGACACAAAACCCTCGATAACGCCATTTTGTGTCAAAAGCAAGTGGCGTTTTTTGTAACTTCAAATAGTCAAGTTCTTTAACCACAAATCTTTGGGAAAGTGCATAAAAAAAGGACTTCGAAGAGAAGTCCTTGCTTGTGCTTTAATGTGGAGAATACCGGATTCGAACCGGTGGCCTCTTGCCTGCCAGGCAAGCGCTCTAGCCAACTGAGCTAATCCCCCTGAAGAGGGCGCAAGATAGTGAAAATGGAGATTTGAATTGAAAAATGATTGCGAAATGGGAGTGTATAAAAACTATAAGTATTCAATAATTATGTTAACTTAACTAAATGAAAATCAGAGTATTGCTAATTTTATCGTTTTTCTTTGTATCCTTTCTTAGTTATAGCCAGGGCAAAGAGTCAATGCGAGTCATCACGAGCGTCGGTGACACAATTACTGTAAGTCGCAATGTCTTCGAGTTCTTCAAGTCTAAAGAATTTCCGAGATATAACTACAATAATAATTGGTACTGGAATAATTGGTATTGGTCAAACTATTCTTTTGAACAAGGGGCTTTTCGTTCACCCACTGACTTTTATCGATTACAAGATTGGTCTAGAAGAGCTTTTAATGGAGAGGTAGGCGCGCTTACCGGTGGTTTAAATGAATGGATCATACAAAAAGAACGGCAAGACTCCTATCAGCCTAAAAGATCCTTCAGCAACTCATCAAGTAGGTCTTTCGCTTCTCAGAACAACAATACAACGAGTTCAACCTCAGCTCGAAAACAGAATTAAGGAAAACACTAATTCGTCAGAGTCCCTAAAAGCACTAATTCGTCTTCTGCCGTTAGCTTTTTAAATAAAACTAATGGGGTTTTGTTCGAATTAGGATACTTCGATCGAGCGACCAGTTTAATAGAAGATGGGGTTTGCTTTTTGTTTCCGAGATATTTCAAATACACTTTCCACTCCCCTCTTAAATTTTGATCAATAAAGAATTCGAGGCTAGAAAGACCGAGTGATTTGTTGTTGTTAATAAGATCTAAATTCGCCCAAACGCTATAGTTTTCAGTAAAATACTGATTCTCTGGATTGACAAAAAAGAGTTCGAACTCTGCCTCAGTTTCATCGAAATACAAGGTTACCTCGGTGCCTGCATCCTCTGAATCCCACTCAAAATTTAGCTTTGCAAAAGCTTCCTTATTTCGCTTCAAGAATAAATCATAACTGCGGTCGAAATTATATAATAGGCCCTCTTCAGAGGGGGAAACTATAAACCCAGAATTCACCAGATTGGATGCTCTAACGTATAAAGACAATGCCTTTTGTACTTGTCCAAGCGACTCATGGGTGTCTGCAAGATCTATATACGATTGTAAATAATTGGGTCGTAGCTTAAAGACGGTCTGAAAAAAGGTAAGTGAGATTTTAAAATCTCTAATAGAGTGAAGCCAGTATCCATAGGCCTTTAAAGATGGTGCGTGCTCAGCAAACTTTTCAAGGTAAGCTTGATGCAACGCAGCAAGTTCCTTTTCTAGATTCAAGTCATTCATTTTCTGCGCAACTGAAATCCAGTCGTAATTAGAGAATGAAGATCCGGCTCTAGATAAATAGTCTATTAGGTCCTCTCCATCATCGAAAGACTGAATAAGTTTCGAATGTTTTGAGTCGTATAAATCTTCATCTTCAAGCGCCTCGTAACTAAAAAGGTTGTCATCTAGGCGTGCAAGATCAATTGGTTTTCCATCTTCTCCGACCGGATGAATGTTTGAATTCTGGGTATTGATGATGATCATTCCGCCGGCTCCAAAAGACCCATATCTCGTATTTGCAGATCGGGATGGAATAATCGCTAATCTGAAAATGCTATTGGCATCTAGCCAGTTAGGATAGGTGTCGTATAATACATTGTCGATATCATAACCGGCCGGCACAGCACTAAAACTTGCGGTTTGTCTTAAGAAAATTTGTGGCATTCCTAGACCATCATTGGCAATTTTCACGCCAGGAAATCGGCCTCGTATCATGGTTGCAAGATCTCCGCCCGCTTGAACCATATTCTTTTCATTCATCGTTCGAATCTGATAACTCGCAGCCTCGGTGTCTAAATATCCAAAGACCGTTTTAACAATAGCCGGATTCGCATTGTACTCTTTATAAAGTTCTTTTAATGTTTTTTGACCTTTCCGTGTAACCACTACGTTGTCGAGTTCGGTAATCTCATCCTCTAATCGAACGTTTAGGGTTCGGGTGATATCCTCAACAATAAATACAAGGCTTCGCTTACCAGGAAAAGAAAATTGCAAACGATCGCCGATATTAGCCATAATCTCATACTCTCCAATGTTATCGGTGGTTGTAGAAGTTTTTTGAGTTAGATTCTCAATAGTACCAAGGGGCAACCCAGCGAACTGATCACTGAGGGCTCCTTTAACTAATTGTTGGGCAGTGATTAAACTGCTGCTAAGAATAAGGAAGAAAAATATAACCGCTTTTTTCATGATCCACGAATTGTACTTAACAAAGATAGCCTTTGAAGTATACTAAAAATTACTAAGGCTTCGTTAAATTGGGGGAATAAAACACCATCCGATGATTCGGCCAGCCATTAAAACAGACCTCTCGAAGATCATTCAAATAACACAGGCTTGTGCAAAGCATCTATGTGAGATGGGAATCTTTCAGTGGAATGAAAACTATCCGTCTCTTGAGGCCTTTGAAAAAGACCTTTCTAATGAGGAACTTTTTGTATTAGAAATTGAAGGTGAAGTCGTTGGGGCAATTGTGGTATCTACCAGAAAAGATGGGGTTTACGAACCGATTGATTGGCTAACAGTAGACTCAACAAACGGATATCTTCATCGCCTATGTGTACACCCCGAACATCAAGGCAAAGGTTATGCCCGAGCACTTCTTGACTTCGCTGAAACTCATCTTAAAGAGCTAGGCGCGGTATCGATTCGGTTAGACACCTTTTCAAAAAATCTCCGCAATAATAAACTCTACGAGGCTCGAGGCTATAAACGCCTTGGTGATGTGTATTTTGAACAGAAAAGTCCTTTTCCGTTTCACTGCTATGAGAAGCTTTTATAGATAATCTTACCTTTGATTTATGAATAGTTACACCCTTGAGTTAAGTATAGACAATCGTATTGGTAGAATCACATTTGGTCATCCATCAAAAAATGCCATGACCAGCGAAATGTTAAATAAACTTGCCGAACTCATCGACAAGGCCAATGAATCGCAATTATGTGCGATTGTTTTATCGTCTGTTGGCTCTTCTGTTTTCTGTGCTGGAGCAAATTTTGATGAATTACTAGCTCTTGAAAATCAAGAGCAAGCAACGGCATTTTTTAGTGGCTTTGCGAAAGTGATTTTAGCTATTCGAAGATCAAAAGCACTAGTAATTGGCCGCATTCAGGGTAAGGCTGTAGGAGGGGGTGTAGGATTAATAGCGTCTTGTGATTACTGCTATGCTACAGAAACGGCATCGATTAAACTCTCTGAGATTGGCATTGGTATTGCACCTTTGGTTATAGAGCCTGCTGTTAGCCGAAAAATTGGAGTTGGAGCCCTAACCGAGTTCGCACTGAACCCCAATGAATGGAAGAATTTTGAGTGGGCTAAAACAAATAAATTATACCAATCGGTATATTCTAGCGAGATTGAGTTAGACAAAGCTCTAGAAGAAAAACTAACCCAGCTCTCTAATTATAGTCCTGATGCACTAGCTGCTTTAAAGCAATCGCTTTGGGAAGGAACCGAACATTACGAAGAACTGCTTTTTAAGAGAGCCGAAGAATCAGGTAAACTGTCTCTTACAGAGAATGCTCGCTCGATTCTTGCCGCGTTCAAAAATCGCCGCAATGCATAAGATTACGAGCACATTACCGGTCTATTTTGCCAGTGACCAACACTTCGGAGCGCCAGATAACTCGTCGAGTCGCGATAGAGAATTGCGATTTGTAGACTGGCTTGAAGGGCTTGAAGGCAAAACCGATGTGCTATTCTTGTTAGGGGATCTATTTGATTTCTGGTATGAATACAAAGAAGTGGTCCCTAAAGGGTTTACCAGAGTATTAGGAGCATTAGCCCGGCTAAGAGATAAAGGAATTACGATTTATTTCTTCGTCGGAAATCACGACCTCTGGATGGGAGATTACTTTGAAAACGAACTTCAAATACCCGTGTTTCATGAGCCTCAGCTTTTTGAAATTCAAGGTAAACGATGCTACATCGGTCACGGGGATGGTCTTGGGCCTGGCGATAAAGGATATAAACGAATGAAAAAATTATTCACTAATCCCATAGCTAAATGGTGTTTTTCGAGACTTCATCCCAATTTTGCAGTACGTTTAGGTAGATCGGCCTCTCTTAACAACAAACTCATCTCTGGTGACGAAGACGTCACGTTTAAGGGAAGAGAAAATGAGTGGTTAATCACTTATTGCGAAGAAAAACTAAAACAAAATTCTTTCGATTATTTCTTGTTTGGTCATCGCCATTATCCAATGAAAGTGCACCTCATTGGTGGCGCATTTTACTTCAACACGGGAGATTGGTTACGATATGATAGTTACGCAATTATGGAAAAGGGAGAGTTAAGTCTTAAAAGTCTTCGTTCAGACGTTAGTTTTCCTGAGATTCTCTGAGGTCTTTCAGCTGTAATTGCAATTGCCGTTTACCGTTCCAGTTATTTTCACCAATCGTTACCAGAAGATCAACTTTATTTTTGGTTCGTTCAATCGTTTCTCCAAAACCAAAACCAATAAGGTCAAAACGGTGACAACGAGCCTTCAAATGTTTACCTTCTGAGCCGATCAATCGAACCGATTCAAGTTTAACCCCGTTTAACCGAAAGACAGGTTCTGGATTGTCAGGACCAAAGGGCGCAAAGCGATTCAAGATTCGAAAGTTTCTTTGAGAAATAAAGGAAGGATCAATTAAATAGTCGTAAATCACCTCGGGCTCTTTATGTTCAGACTTTAGGGTTTTCGTCACATGTTTTTCAAAGGCTTCTTTAAAATCTTGGTAGGAAGATTCCTTGAGACTTAACCCTGCTGCATAGGCATGACCGCCAAACTGAATTAGGTGTTCGGCACAGGCATCAATGGCCGAATAAATATCATAACCTTGCACAGATCTCGCTGAGGCGGCTAAATACTCTCCGCTTTTTGTAAAAACCAGTGTTGGACGATAATAAGAACTAATGAGTCTTGAGGCAACAATACCAATGACCCCTTTGTGCCAATCAGGATGATACACCACGGTACTGCAGCGATCTTCTTCGCCAAGATCTATAATTTGCTGAAGGGCCTCATCACTTACCGAATGATCTGTACTTCTGCGGTCTATATTAAACTGCTCAATGGCCTTAGCTTCTTGCTCGGCAGCACTCAAATTATCCGTCAACATTAAACTCACGGCATAAGTGCCTTGTTTCATGCGGCCTGCCGCATTTATTTTTGGTGCTAAAGAAAAATTAAGATCTGTTAAGCTAACTACATCTCGCTTCGTCTGGCCTAACAAGGCTTTGAAACCAGGTCTAGGATTCTTGGTTATCACCTCAAGCCCCAAATTGGCCAGCACCCTATTTTCACCCATCACAGATACTACGTCGGCACCGATAGCAACGGCGACCAAATCAGTTAATGGTATCAAAAATTCGAGGCCTCGACCTTCACTAGTCTCAATAGCTTGTAAAAGCTTGAAGCCAACCCCGCATCCACAAAGTTCCTTGAAAGGATATGGGCAGTCTAGGCGCTTAGGGTCTAAAATAGCAACCGCATTTGGCAGTACATCTCCTGGTGTATGGTGGTCACAAATCACCATATCAACCCCCAAGCTCTTGGCAAAATCGACTTCTTCAATCGACTTGATACCACAATCTAGGGTGATGATTAAAGAAAAGTCATTATCGCTTGCGAATTGAATCCCGGGGTAAGAAAGTCCATAGCCCTCAAGGTAGCGATCAGGAATATAATACGAAACCTCTACCCCCTGCTTTTCAAGATAACTGTAAACTAAAGCTACTGCGGTAGTTCCATCTACATCATAATCTCCGAAGATCAAGATTCGTTCGCCGGCCGCAACACCTTGCTTAATGCGAGACACCGCACGATCCATGTCTTTCATTAAGAAAGGATCGTGTAACTGATCGATTCCTGGTTTGAAAAATGTAAGGGCGTCAGCATATGTTTTTATGCCACGACTAACTAGTAGCCTAGAAAACTTTCGATCTAAAGGCTTTGTTGGGTCTTGATTAAATGCTTCGTGAAGCGAATCTACCCAAGCTGAGTCTGCTTTGTCTCTTTGGGACCACCGCATTTACGCGGTCTTATGATGAAAAATAGTTTCGATCTTTAATTCTGCAAATTGGCGAAACATCTCCATTACACCACAATATTTCTCTACGGAAAGATCTACACAGCGCTGAAGTTTTTCTTCGTTAAGCTCGCTTCCTTCAAAATGATATTCTACTCTAACGTGACTATAGGTCTTAGGGTGTTCATCTGTTAAATTGGCAAAGGTTTCAACTCGAAAGTCATCTACTTTTAATTTCATTTTATCGATAAGAGATGCAACATCTAATCCTGAACAACCCGCTAAAGAAGAAAGCATAAGGGCCTTAGGAGTTACTGGGCTGTGTTTCTCGTCTTTGCTGCCGTCATTGATATGAAAAGTTGTTCCTGTTAGACTGTTAGTTTCAAAGAGCATACCGCCCTTCCATTCTGTTGTAATATGATTCTGCATATTCTTTAACTTAATTCGATTCTTAAATATAGGGGTTAATGCTGCATTTTACCTTCAGGGCCAATGACTAAAACAAACTCTCCTCTAGGAGCTGTTTCTTCAAAATGGTCAATCAATTCGGTAAGGGAGCCCCGCAGGGTTTCCTCATACATTTTGGTAAGTTCTCGGGAAATACTCGCTGGGCGGTCAGCACCAAAAATCTCTGCACATTGTTTTAAGGTTTTGAGAATTTTGTGCGGTGACTCATAAAATACTACCGTCTTATTTTGGGCAGCTAAGTGCTCAAGTCTAGTTACTCTCCCTTTTTTCGGGGGTAAAAACCCTTCAAATACAAAACGGTCGCAAGGCAATCCGCTCATTACAAGCGCCGGGACAAAAGCGGTTGCTCCTGGAAGGCATTCTACCTCGACTCCTTCAGCAATTGATGCTCTAACTAATAGAAATCCTGGGTCTGAAATAGCCGGAGTCCCCGCATCGCTAACAAGCGCTATTTGCTTTCCCTCCTTTAACTGATCAATCCACTTTTTGGTAGTGTGATGTTCGTTATTCAGATGATAAGCATATACACCCACACTGATTTCGAAGTGATTCAAAAGCTTTAGACTAACCCTGGTGTCTTCAGCAAGTACTAAATCTACCTCTTTCAACACCCGAAGTGCGCGAAGCGTAATATCCTCAAGATTACCAATAGGTGTGGGTACAACGTATAGCTTACCTGACATTAGCCTATTTTTCGATTTCAGAAACCAATTTTCTTATGGTATCGATTCCTGGAGTGATTAAATCCTCTTTTTGGGGATTTCTCTCAGGAACATGTTTTGACCGAAAGAGTACTTGGTCTGCTATACGCTCGAATCTCCTAGAAAAGGCGATCCTGAAAGTGAACGAAAGCGATGGTATTTTCATAATACAATTTTGAATAAAAATACAACCTAAAAGAAAGCTGCGGGGCTGTATCTGCGTTAAATCTTCCTATTTTTGAATTTAGACTCTTTGCGAATGTTTTTAGAAAACCCTGTAACCCCTGATGCTCCATACGGATGGATCGAAGTGATCTGTGGATCTATGTTCTCGGGAAAGACCGAAGAGCTCATTCGTAGGTTAAAGCGAGCTAAAATCGCAAAACAGCGGGTCGAAATCTTCAAACCCTTAATTGATACTCGATATGATGAAACCATGGTAGTTTCTCATGACGATAATCAAATACATTCAACGCCGGTTCCTGCAGCAGCGAATATTCGCTTGTTAGCAGATGGTTGCGATGTCGTTGGAATCGATGAAGCTCAATTTTTTGATGATGAAATTGTAGCAGTTTGTAATGATCTTGCAAATAAGGGTATTCGAGTGGTAGTTGCGGGTCTTGATATGGACTTTAAGGGAAATCCTTTTGGCCCTATGCCTAATTTAATGGCGACCGCAGAATACGTTACTAAGGTTCACGCCATTTGCAAGCGTACAGGTAACTTGGCCAACTATTCACATCGTATTGCTAATGGTGAAAGCTTGGTACTTCTTGGTGAGAATCAAGAATATGAACCCCTAAGCAGAGCGGCCTTTCACAAGGCGATTCAAGAAGAAAAAAAGCGCAATGATCGCTAAGACAAGGCTTCAAGTAAGCAGAACTGCACTTGAACATAACTTTCGTTTTTTAAAAACTGCTGCTGGCCAAAAAGCTAAACTAATGGCGGTGGTCAAGGCTAATGGCTATGGCACTGACTTGGTTAAACTTAGCCAGTGGTTAGTTGAAATGGGGGCAGATGCTCTGTGTGTGGCTTATACTCCTGAAGGTATTACGCTTCGAAGAGCAGGGATAACCGTTCCTGTTCTTGTGTTGCATCCGCAAGTTGAAGATCTAGCGGGTGCAATAGCTGAAGACTTATCGCTTAGTATCTACTCGATTTCGTTTTTAGAAACTCTTGTAACGATAGGAGCGGAACAAAAAATCGATGTGCACCTTAATTTGAACACTGGTCTGAATAGACTAGGCATAAAACCGCATGAAATCAAAAAAGCGCTACAGTTGATTGAGGCATGCCCTGAAATCGAACTGTCTCACGTAATGACCCATCTCATAGGAAGTGAAGATCCTGCGTTGAAAGAAGTTACCGAAGACCAGCTCAACACTTTTGAACAAAGTGTGGCATTTATAGAGCAAACAATAGGTAAGACTTTAAAAAAACACGCGCTAAACAGCTCAGGAGTTCTAAATTATCCAAAGGCGAGCTTCGATATGATTCGGTGTGGAATTGGACTTCATGGATTTGCAAACGATCCTGTCTTAGACCAAAAATTAAGACCGATAAGCACTCTTTTATCTCAAATTTCTGCATTGAGAACCATTGAAAAAGGAGAGTCAGTAAGTTATAACCGTCAGTTCATTGCTGATGCCCCAATGACTATTGCTACCATACCTGTCGGTCACGCAGATGGATTCACCCGTGATTTAGGAAACGGTAGGGGCCAAGTATTAATTCATGGTCAGCTCGTTCCAGTTGTTGGGATGGTTTGCATGGATCTTTTTATAATCGACGTAACAGGCCTAGAAGTAGCTGTCGGAGACGAGGTGGTCCTAATGGGGCAAGAACTCTCCGCAAATAAACTTGCCGAACAATCAGGTACAATTCCTTACGAATTACTTACGGGGATTGGCCCTAGAATACCAAGGCTTTTTATCTAATGTTATATTTATAACGTTTTGTTATCATAATTGTCTAGGAGGTTGTCCTACCTTTGCGGCTCAAATTGAGAAACTCATGAAAATAGCCGTCGTTGGGGCTACTGGCCTCGTTGGAACCGTAATGCTTCAAGTCCTTGAAGAGCGCAATTTCCCGATTGATGAATTACTTCTAGTCGCTTCAGAGCGATCGGTAGGGAAAACCCTCAATTTTAAAGGTGAAGAAATTACTGTAATTGGGCTTGAGGAGGCTGTCAACAGACGTCCTGACATTGCTTTGTTTTCAGCAGGAGGAGGTACCTCTCTAGAATGGGCGCCTAAGTTTGCAGCAGTTGGAACACGTGTGATTGATAACTCGTCTGCATGGAGAATGAATCCGAACAACAAACTAGTGGTTCCCGAAATCAATGCAGCAGAGCTTACTGCTGAAGATTATATCATTGCAAACCCGAACTGTTCTACGATTCAAATGGTGCTTGCCCTAGCTCCACTTCACAAAGCCTATACAATAAACCGAGTGGTTGTTTCTACGTATCAATCGGTTTCTGGGACAGGTGTTGCGGCGGTGAGCCAGTTAGAAAATGAAGAAAAAGGTATTGAGGGGGATCGTGCATATCCACATCCTATTTACAGAAATGCCTTACCTCACTGTGATGTTTTTCAAGATAATGGGTTTACCAAAGAAGAGATGAAGCTCATGACAGAGCCTCTTAAAATTCTTTCTGATGATTCGTTGAAAATAACTGCAACCGCTGTAAGGATTCCTACCGCTGGAGGGCATTCTGAATCAGTGAATATTCGATTTAATAATGATTTCGAACTCGAAGAGGTCTACCGCTTACTTCGCGAAACCCCGGGTATTGTTATCGAAGATTCTCCTGAGAAAAACGAGTATCCTATGCCTTACAAAGCGCATGGTAAAGACGAAGTTTTTGTGGGACGTATTAGACGAGATCCTTCTGAGGCCAATAGTCTCAACCTGTGGATTGTAGCAGACAACCTTCGTAAAGGCGCTGCCACAAATGCCATTCAAATTGCAGAATATTTAGTAAGCTCAGGACTAGTTTCTTAATTCGGGTCTTCTTTAATTTTGTAATTTTTGGGTCTAAATCTAGGCTCAGATGAAACAAAATTATCTAAGAATTACCGCGCTAGCGACTGCAGCTGTTTTGAGCAGTTGTCAGCAAAAAGAAACAGCTATGACTCTTATCTATCCTGAAACTAAAAAAGAAGTTGTTCGAGACACTTTCTTTGAACAAGCTGTAGAAGACCCCTATCGATGGCTCGAAGATGATCGATCAGAGGAGACAGCCGATTGGGTAAAACGTCAAAACGAGGTAACTTTTGGGTATCTAGACCAAATTCCCTACCGCAAAGATTTAAAAGACCGCCTAACAAAGATCTGGAACTACGAAAAGATAGGAACCCCTTTTACTGAAGGCGACTACACCTATTTCTACAAAAATGATGGGCTTCAAAATCAGTCGGTTTTATACCGAAAAAAGGGAACGGATACCAAAGCTGAGATCTTTTTAGATCCGAATACTTTTTCTGAAGACGGAACAGTTTCACTAGCTGGGCTAAGCTTTGCCAAAGACGGGAGTCTTGCCGCTTATAGTATTTCAGAAGGTGGAAGTGACTGGAGAAAAATCATCGTCATCGAAACTGAAAATAAAACTCAGGTTGGAGACACTATTGTAGACGTTAAGTTCAGTGGCGTTTCATGGAAAAAAAGCGAAGGTTTCTACTACTCTAGCTACGACAAGCCAGACGGCAGTGAATTATCTGCGAAGACCGATCAGCACAAATTGTACTATCACGAGCTAGGCACTCCGCAGAGTCAGGACCAACTAGTTTTTGGGGGGAAAGAGCGCGAAAAGCATCGATACATTGGCGGCTCTGTATCTGATGATGGAAATTTCCTATTCATTTCTGCATCAAACACCACTTCAGGCAACAAGCTTTTTATTCAAGATCTAAGAGCGCCTAACGGGGTAATCGAAACCATTCTAGGTCATGAAGATTCAGACACCTACCCTATTGACAATGTTGGAGGTCGTCTAATTATGACCACCGATTTAGGAGCGCCGAATCGAAAGGTGGTGACAGCTACTTATCCGAACCTTTCTCCTGAAAGCTGGACAGATCTTATCCCTGAAACCGAAAATGTTCTTAGCGTTAACACTGGAGGGGGCTATCTTTTTGCAGAGTATATGGTTGACGCATTGTCTAAGGCCTATCAATACGACTATAACGGAAAGTTGATCAGAGAAGTTGCCCTTCCCGGCCTAGGAAGTGTTGGCGGATTAGGAGGAAAAAAAGAGGCAACCACCATCTACTACTCCTTCACTAACTACAATACCCCTTCTAGTAGTTACACCTATAATGTAGAAGATGGAACTTCTGAGCTATATTGGAGCCCTAACATTGACTTCGACCCAGATCAGTATATCTCTGAACAAGTATTCTATACCTCTAAAGACGGGACTAAAGTACCGATGATGATCACATATAAAAAGGGATTAATTAAAGACGGTAAAAACCCAACCCTTCTTTACGGATACGGAGGGTTCAACATCAGTTTAACCCCATCATTTAGTACGGCAAACGCTATTTGGATGGAGCTTGGCGGAGTTTACGCCGTTCCTAACCTAAGAGGTGGTGGCGAATACGGAAAAGAATGGCATAAGGCAGGGACCCAGCTAGAAAAGCAAAACGTCTTTGATGATTTTATCGCCGCTGGCGAATACCTGATTGAAAGCGGTTACACTTCAAGTGACTTCTTGGCTATTAGAGGAGGTTCTAACGGAGGATTACTTGTCGGAGCGACTCTAACACAACGACCTGATCTAATGAAGGTAGCACTGCCGGCGGTGGGTGTTCTTGACATGCTGCGCTATCATACCTTTACTGCTGGAGCAGGATGGGCTTATGACTACGGCACTGCAGAAGACTCCAAAGAAATGTTCGATTACTTGAAAGGGTACTCGCCGGTACATAATGTCAAGGAAGGGGTTCAATATCCGGCAACTCTAGTTACCACCGGCGATCATGATGACCGTGTTGTTCCTGCGCATAGCTTCAAATTTGCGGCAGAGCTTCAAGACAAGCAATCTGGAGCTCTACCTACCTTAATACGCATTGAAACCGATGCAGGTCACGGAGCAGGAACCCCAGTGAGTAAGACCCTCGACCAATACGCCGACATCTTTGGATTTACTCTTTACAATATGGGATTTGAAAGCCTTCCTAGTCCTAGAATCAGAAACGAAAACGAGAATAATTTGAAATAATAAAGTAGTGAAGGTCTAGAAGTCGAATTCTTCTAGATCTTCAGACTTTTCTTCACGAATTACCTGATTCGCTTCGTTGCATAGAAGATTAATGCTTATCTGGTCGGGTCTTATAAAATCTTCAGAAGAAACTCCGATCGAATCGTTATAACTTTCTCGCATATAATTCGCCCAAACGGGAAGAGCCATGGTAGCTCCTTGTCCGTAGGTTATGTTATCAAAATGAACGGCGCGGTCTTCGGCTCCTACCCAAACCCCGGTAGCAAGGTTGGGAACCATTCCCATGAACCATCCATCAGATTGATTTTGGGTCGTTCCTGTCTTTCCGGCGATAGGGTTTTTAAACTCATAAGGATATCCCGTAACGACCTCCTGATAAACCGGGTTGTCAATCATCCAGTTATGTCTTAATCGAACCCCCGATCCCGCTTCAGTAACTCCCTTTAAAAGGCTGATCATCGTGTAGGCAATTTCTTTGTTAAAAACGTCTCTAGTTTCAGGAATTGCCTCATAAATAACGTTGCCTGATTCATCCTCAATACGAGTGACAAAGGTTGGAATCGTATGAACACCCTGATTCGCAAAGGTGCTGTAAGCCGAAACCAGATCGAAAACTTTAATGTCCGGTGTTCCTAATGCAATAGCCGGAACTGCAGGTATTCTACTTTGAATTCCTAGGCGCTCAGCTACGGATACCACAGAGGTCGGGCCTACCTTGTCAATGAGCTGAGCGGTAACGGTATTAATACTGTTTGCTAATGCATGTTTTAGTGTGATCGATTCACCTGAGTACTTTCCGCCAGAATTTTTTGGACACCAAGCCTCAATATTTCCATGTCTTCCTGCGCTAACGCAATACGGAACATCAGGTAGTCGATCACAGGGTGACATTCGCAATAGGTCGATAGCCGCTGCGTAAACAAAAGGCTTGAAAGTAGAGCCTACCTGACGGGCGCCTTGAACGACATTGTCGTATTGAAAATGCTTGTAATCTGCACCACCAACCCACGCTTTAATGTGTCCCGTCTGCGGCTCGATACTCATCAGTGCTCCTCGTAGATGAGATTTGTAATAAAGGATCGAGTCATAAGGAGTCATCACTGTGTCGCGCTCTTTGCTCGGAGCCTTCCAATCAAAGACCGTCATCTCAGCAGGGATATAAAAACTCGCCTTAATAAGGGTGTCTGATTTGCCTTGTGCACGGAGCGATCTCCAACGATCACTATTTCGCATGGCACGATCAACAATCTCTTCAACCTGCTCTAATTCTAGGTCGATAAATGGTGCTGTTGGGTTACTATCCTGTTTTTGCTGTCTGAAAAAAGCTGCTTGCAAGTTAGAAAGATGGTTTTCCATTGCGTCTTCAGCATTCTGCTGTAGCCTGCTATCTATCGTGGTATAGACTCGTAAACCATCTCGGTAAATGTCGTAAGTCTCTCCTGTTGATTTGGGGTTTTCGCGCACCCAATTTTTTAGCCACGACTGTAAATGCATTCTAAAATAGGTGGCTAAACCTTCGTTGTGAGAGTTTTCTGGAGTAAAACGAATATCAAGAGGAGTTTGCTGTAGCGAGTCACTTAGCTTTTTATCAAGATAGCCATATTTCACCATCTGGTCTAAAACCGTATTTCGCCTAGAATTAACTAATTCTGGTCTACGAACCGGGTTGTAGAGGGAGGAATTTTTAAGCATTCCGACCAGCATAGCACTCTCTTTAACCTTTAGTTCTTGAGGCGTTTTATTGAAATAGATTCGAGCGGCATTTTCAATTCCGTCAGCTAAATAATTAAAATCGTAATTGTTGAGATACATTTGAATGATCTCCTCTTTGGTGTAGTTGCGCTCTAAACGAACTGCAATCACCCACTCCTTAATCTTCTGTTGAAGGGCTTCCTTTAAATTTCTTGAACGAACACCAACAAATAGCTGTCGCGCAAGCTGCTGCGATATTGTTGAGGCTCCTCCTCTTTTGCCAAGAAAGACCACTGCTCGTGCAAATCCTCGAAAATCAATTCCAGAGTGTTCGAAAAATCGGGCGTCTTCGGTAGCAACGAGTGCATCAATAAGTGATTTTGGAAGTTCGCTATAATCTACCGGGCTTCTGTTGTCTGCTAAATAGAACTTACCTAATAACAGGCTATCTGATGAATAGATATGGGTGGCGAGATTAGATTCTGGATTCTCTAATTGCTCAAAGGTGGGCATTTCCCCAAACTTACCAGTAGCTGCACTGTGAAAAACAAAGTATATACCAGCAACTCCGAAAACAAATAGAGCCCAGAGAAGGACAATTATTCTTCGATACATCTGTTAGTTATTCTCGCGGTTTTTATTTTGATTCTTTCTTCGATTCTGTCCCGAATTTCTTCTAGGTTTATTCGAAGCGGTCTTCTCCTTATTAGGATTAGCCGACTGCTTTGGGGTACCAGGGTCGTTAGTTGACTTCGGATTTCTGTTATTGTTTCTTCGCTTATTTCTCTTTTTCGGTTGATCAAAACGAGTTAAGCTATCTTCGGTCAGAGATTGTTCAGGGTCTGGAGCCATCTCATCAATGGTCTGCACTTCTATTTGATACGCCTCAAGAGAATCAATCTTTTTACCCTCCTTATTTATTGCCAAAATTTCATTCACCCGATCTTTGTCAAGCGTGTGCCAATTGGTGGCATCGTTCTTATAGGTAAACCATAAGAGACCCTTGAAAATGTCTACCTTCTGACAGAAGGCAACCCCTTTTTCTGTTTGTAACTTGCAGTCAGTCGGTGGGAACCCTTTAAGTGCATCGAGATAGGTGTCTAACTCAAAGTTGAGACAGCATTTCAGCTTTCCACATTGACCAGCTAGTTTTTGTGGATTCAAAGCAAGTTGCTGATAGCGCGCTGCGGAGGTGCTAACTGCTCTAAAATCAGAGAGCCAAGAGGAACAACAAAGTTCTCGACCGCAAGAACCAATGCCACCTAATCTTTGGGCTTCTTGACGATAGCCAATCTGACGCATTTCTATTCTCAGACCAAAAGCACGAGCCATGTCTTTTATTAGCTGACGAAAATCTACTCTAGCCTCGGCCGTATAATAGAAGGTTGCTTTTGAACCGTCTCCCTGAAGTTCTACATCTGAGATCTTCATCTCAAGGGTTAAAGAAATAGCAATTTCTCTCGCTCGTTTCTGTATTTCGTCTTCACGCTCTCTAGCTTGATGCCAAACCTCAATGTCTCTTTGAGATGCCTTGCGATATATTTTACCTAAGGTCGGTTCGTCCACCGCAACCCCCTTGCGCTTCATCTGAACCTTAACCAGCTCCCCGGTAAGGGTTACGATCCCAACATCATGGCCCGAAGTAGCCTCAGTAGCCACCACATCGCCGATCAGAATCGATAGATTTTCGGTATTTTTGAAGAATTCCTTACGACTGTTTTTAAAACGAACCTCGACAATGTCGAAACGCTCCTGTCCTGCAGGCAAAGACATGTTCTCTAGCCAATTAAAAACAGTAAGTTTATTACAGCCGTCTGTTCCGCAAGTACCATTGTTCTTGCAGCCCCTAACTTTTCCATCCTTACTTGTTGAACACGATGCGCACGACATAATTCGTAAATGAACCTTAAAGGTACGACAAAGGAAAACCGGCTACAACTAAGCCTTGTATTTAAGCTTTGGAGATCGCCCTTTTTTAAAAATTTTGTTGCTTACTGTTTTTCCCTTTCGAAGCGCTTTTTGCTCCTCTTCGGGTAATGCTACAATCTCCATACACTCTTCACTACAACATTGATTCATCGTAGAAGCACAGCTTTCACACTGGATGAAAAGTAAATGACATCCTGAATTCGCGCAGTTTACATGGGTGTCGCAGGGGGAGCCACACTGATGGCAAACGGCAATTACATCTTCAGAAATACATTCTGCACGACGTTCGTCGAAAACAAAGTTCTTGCCTAAGAATTTATTCTCTAATCCTTGATCTCTAACCTGTCGAGTATACTCAATAATTCCACCTTCAAGTTGGTACACCTGTTTAAAGCCTTTGTGTTTGTAATATGCACTGGCCTTTTCACAGCGAATACCCCCGGTGCAATACATCACCAATTTTTTAGACTCTTTATGATCGCTAAGCTGTTCTTCAATAAGGTCTAAAGAATCTCTAAACGTATCTACGTCAGGGCAAACCGCATTTTTGAAATGTCCGATTTCACTTTCGTAATGATTGCGCATATCGACTAGTACGGTGTCTGGATCTTCGATAAGTTCATTGAATTTCTCAGCTCCAACATGAATTCCCTTGTCAGTAACATCAAAAGACCCATCGTCTAATCCGTCAGCCACAATTTTATCCCGAACCTTAACCTTAAGTTTCAAGAACGACATGTTGTCTTGCTCAATAGCGATGTTTAATCTTACATTTTCTAAAAAAGAAATGCTATCTAAGTGCTTTTTGAAGGCTTCAAAATTAGGCGCAGGAACAGAAAGTTGTGCGTTAATCCCTTCTTTAGCCACATAAATTCTACCTAGAACGTCTAAGTCATTCCAAGCTAGAAATAAATGATTACGAACGAGTTGCGGGTTCTTAAGGTGTGCGTATTTATAGAACGAGATCGTAAGCCGGTCAACACCAGCTTGCTCAATTAGAACAGCTCGCTCCTTCGCACTTAAGGTATTGTACAGTTGCATGCTATACGATGTTATAAGTTAGAAAGATTCGATAAAAGTTAAACAAAAGTACATTTTTTCAACAATTTCATTCTTCTGTAACATTGATGCATGGGAATGCTTTAAATTTGGAAATAGTCCAAATGAATAGATATGAGCAAAGAACAAGAAGCTAAGTTAAAAGCGCTCCAACTTACCCTAGACAAATTAGATAAAACCTACGGTAAAGGTGCCGTTATGAAAATGGGAGACTCGGTAGTACAAGAGGTCGAAGTTATTTCTTCGGGTTCTATCGGTCTAAACGCCGCTCTTGGCGTTGGGGGTTTTCCAAAAGGTAGAATTGTAGAAATCTACGGGCCTGAATCTTCGGGTAAAACCACGCTTACTCTACATGCGATTGCTGAAGCTCAAAAAGCAGGAGGTATAGCAGCGTTTGTTGATGCAGAACACGCATTCGATCGTTTCTATGCGGCAAAACTAGGTATAGATATAGACAATTTAATCATCTCACAGCCCGATCACGGAGAACAAGCGCTTGAGATTGCGGATAATCTTATCCGATCAGGGGCCATAGATATCATTATTATTGACTCTGTAGCGGCATTAACGCCAAAGAGTGAGATTGAAGGAGAGATGGGTGATTCTAAAATGGGATTACACGCTCGATTAATGTCTCAAGCACTTAGAAAACTTACATCAACCATTTCAAAAACTAATTGTACGGTGATTTTCATTAACCAATTACGGGAAAAGATCGGTGTAATGTTTGGCAACCCAGAAACTACAACAGGGGGTAATGCCCTTAAGTTCTACGCTTCTGTTCGACTAGACATCCGTCGCTCAAGTCAAATCAAAGACGGCGACTCTAATGTAATGGGCAACAAAACCAAGGTTAAGGTGGTTAAAAACAAGGTTGCTCCTCCTTTTAAAACCGCTGAATTCGACATCATGTATGGTGAAGGGATTTCAAAAGTTGGTGAAATTATCGATTTAGGTGTAGCCTATGAAATCATAAAAAAGAGTGGGTCTTGGTTTAGCTACGAAGACAGCAAATTAGGTCAGGGTAGAGATGCAGTTAAGGCACTGCTTTTAGATAATCCAGATCTATCTGAGGAAATTGAAAACAAAATTTACGAGGCTCTTAACCACGTGAATTCATAACTGGCTCATTAGTCAGCTCTTCAATAAAAAGAGCCCTTACGTCTTCTCGAAACTTTTCGAGTTCGTTTTTAGAATAAGTGCCCGCCTTTATGGTGGGCATTATTTTATATCTCAGTACTCCCGGCCCACCGTGATAGAGGTCCCAGTTGATTCGCTTCTTACAATCGTAATTGATAATCGGTACGATGGGCAAACCATGGGTTAAGGACATTGAAAACGCACCGTTTTTAAAACGATCAAGCATTACAGACGAGTCAGGAACCCCGCCTTCTGGATAAATAGCAATTGAAGCTCCATTTTTAACTCGTTCTTGAACGCTCTGATACACTTGCTTTCTACTCTCCTTATTCGACCGGTCAACCATGATTACTGCGCGTTTATAAAAAAACCCGAAAATCCAGATCCTCTGCAACTCAGCCTTGCCGACAAAAACAACAGGCTTTTTACAGATTCTCAGCATCAACATCACATCGAGCATGCTTGTGTGATTCATTACCATGATGGCAGGCCTGTTAGGCAATTTGTCAGAACCTAACACCTTTCTAATCGGCGTTCCCATCATAAAGAGAATAAATGGCGCCCAGATTGATCGAGCGCACCAGTAAACTAAGGGGTATGTTTTTCTAGAACTAACTCCAATAAGCAGAAGAGGAGAAAAAACGAGTACCGGTAGAGCGGTTACCACATAAAACCACACCTTGTAAATGATGTAGCCTGAATTTTTGATGAATCTCAACACGGTTTCGAAAGTATAACTTTTTAAATTTTTGTAACTATGTAACCTAAAATTTGCAGATGGCACGAATCCTTACAGGAATACAAAGTACAGGAACCCCCCACCTTGGGAATATACTTGGAGCAATCCTACCAGCAATATCACTAGCAAATAGTGCAGAAAACGATTCTTATTTGTTTATCGCTGATATGCATTCGCTCACCCAAATTAAGGATGGCGCAACGTTGAGAGCGAACACCTTTTCAACCGCGGCAACCTGGCTAGCCTTTGGTTTGGATGTAGACAAAACGGTATTCTATAGACAAAGTGACGTGCCTGAGGTTACCGAGTTGTCTTGGTATCTAAGCTGTCTATTCCCATACCAAAGACTTACTCTTGCACATTCATTTAAGGATAAATCCGATCGTTTAGAAGACGTGAATGCCGGCTTGTTTACCTATCCAATGCTTATGGCTGCTGATATTCTTCTTTATGATGCAGAGCAAGTACCAGTAGGTAAGGATCAACTTCAACACTTAGAGATGACAAGAGACGTTGCTCAACGTTTTCACAATAAATACGGTGAAACCTTTGTATTACCAGAAGCGACAGTTAACGAGAGTACAATGTACATCCCTGGCACTGATGGCCAAAAAATGAGTAAGAGCAAAGGAAACCTCATCGATATTTTTGCTTCCGGAAAAGAGCTTAAAAAGCAGGTTATGGGTATTCTCAGTGACAGTAAAAGCCTTGAAGAGCCTAAGGACCCATTAACAGACACCACTTTTGCCTTGTACAAGTGCCTTGCTCCACAAGACGAGATAGAAGCTATGAGCGCGAACTACTTGGCTGGAAATTACGGTTATGGGCATGCCAAAAAAGCATTACTAGAACTTATTCTCCAAACCTTTCAGGAGCCAAGGGAAAAATATGAGTATCTACATGCGCATCCTCAAGAGGTCGAAGACGCCCTACAGCAAGGAGGTGAAAAGGCTAGAAAAACAGCCCAAACAGTACTTCAAAGAGTACGAGAAAGGGTTGGCTTCTAACCTATATCGAATAAGAATTGTCAGGGTTATGAACCACCTGATCATCTAAATGCATTTTAAGTAATAGCTCTAATACCGTATCCTTTTCGAGTCTCGATAATTGAATGATTTGACTAGGGTAAAGTTTTTGGTGAAATTTTAATAACTCATAAATCTTTATAGTTTTAGAATCTTTCGGAAGCTTCTTCGAGAACGCTTGTTTCAACGGGAAGTGAACCCCTAAATGAGTGGCGATTGTTTCAGGTCTCTCATACAGTGATGCTGAATGATTTGCGATTAAACGATTACAACCCTGCGATGTTTCCTGTTGAATTTCGCCAGGCGAGGCAACCAAATGACTATTGTAATCCTTCGCAAAATTTGCTGTAACCAAACTACCTCCTCGCTCTGCAGACTCAACAACCCAAACAACATCTGCTATGCCAGCAATTAGTCGATTTCTCGCAAGAAATCGCCCCTTGTGTGCAAGACTTTGTATAGGATATTCTGAAAACGTAAACCCCTTTCGCTCTAATCCCTTACGCAAAGCAATGTGCGATTTAGGATAGGTATAGTCTAAACCATGAGCTAGAACACTGTGAACCGTGAACCCTGAATTGCTTGCGACACTTTGGGAATAACTATCAATACCATATGCCAAACCGCTGATGACTTCGAAATTAGGTTCATGTGCTATTTTAAAAAATTGATCTATTTGTGCTTTCCCATAAGCGGTCATCTTGCGGGTACCAACAATAGCAAGAAGCGGAAGTCGCCGATCAGATGCAGCGGCATTTCCTGTACGATAGATAAGAACAGGGGCATCACTCATCTTATTTGGGTTAAAAGGATATTCTTTGTTGAGATAGGAAATCGTTTTTACTCCCATTTTTTCTTGCTTTCTGAAAATCTCAAGAGCCTTAAGACACTTTATTTTGTCAAAAGGATTTATTTTATATACCGATGAGTATTTTATTGTTTCGCCATTTATCAAAAAATCAATAGTCTTTTGATTATCAGTGTTTAATAAGACAAATTCTCTAAGGTTTTTAGGCGAAAGTCCTGAAAATTGACTCAATAAAAACAAGGACTCATTTGTGGATAGCTTTGAAAACATGCTTAAAGGTATCCCTGTGGACTGAAGAATACATGCAGCCCAACAATAGGTCTATAAGAATTGAGTAAATTTTAAGATATTTGTATCTATGCATCTTGCCCCATATATCGAAACACTTCTTGAAGAGAGAAACTTCATAATACTACCTGGTTTCGGAGCTTTTGAGCCAGGGGCATATTTAGGGATTAGCATCAATGAAAACGGAGAACTTCTTCCTCCAAAACGTGCCGTCTCATTCAATCCGCATTTGTCCAACGATGATTCTGTATTGGCTACGGTGATCGCTTCAAAGGAACTTTTAGAAGTTGATGACGCAAAAGCAAAACTGAAAGCATTAGTATTTGAATGGAAATCAACCCTTAATAAAGAAGGCGCTTTAGTCGTGGAAGGTTTGGGAAGGTTTGAAAAAGCAAATGGCCTCGTTCAATTGATCACAGAAGCTTCTGAGCTTAAACTAGGAAGTTTTGGCCTCCCTGCCGTGGCTCCGCCATCCAAAAAAGAACAAGTGATTAAGGAGGAGGCCCAGCCTGTTCAAAAAGAAGCTGAACAATCAGAAGTCGAAAAACCTGAAACGCATAAGCCACACCAAAAAGCTGAAGAGAAGCCTGAAGTGGTCAAAGAAGCAGTTTCCTCTCCTTCTTTTGCCTATCAACTAGCCATCGTTCTCGCGGCAATAGCTGCCCTGTCGGTAGGCTATTTTTTCTATTCTCAACTAAAAGGCGTAGACCTAAGCAACCTAATTTAGAATGAAGTCGAAAACTCCATCTGACTCTAGAACAGTAACTACTGATCTGGTCCTTCCTAGCGAAACCAACCACTTGAGCCATCTGTTTGGTGGGGCCTTATTAGCCAAGATGGACCGCGCCGCTTACATCACTGCAAGACGTCATAGCAGAAGAATAGCTGTGACCGCATCGGTAAACCATGTCGCTTTTAACACCGCAATTCCTTTAGGTAGCGTGGTAACTATAGAGGCAAGCGTTTCGCGAGCTTTTAAAACCTCAATGGAGATATTTATCGATGTGTTCATTGAAGATCGAATTAGCGGGGGGCGCACCAAAGCCAATGAAGCGATTTACACTTTTGTAGCTGTTGACGATACCATGACTCCGGTTGAAGTTCCAGAGATTGTTCCCGAAAACGAACTAGAGAAATCAAGGTATGAGGCTGCCCTTAGAAGAAAACAATTAAGCTTGGTCTTGGCTGGTAAAATGAAACCTCAAGAAGCTACTGAATTAAAGGCGATTTTTGAGATAGAATAAACCTCTAAAGCCTGTAAACCCATTCCTCTGGGTTAAGCCTCGTTGTATTCTTGTAAAGATAAAATTTGAGATGTGTTTGTCCGCTCACCTTGTCTGTATGAAGCGTTCCAAGACTTTGCTTTGCAACCACCTTATCCCCTTCCTTCACACTTACGTCTTGAAGATTGTAATACATGGTAATATAGTCACCATGACGAACGTAAACCCCTTTTATTCCTTGACGGCTGATCATCACATTCATCACTTCGCCCTCATAAATCGCTCGCGCCTTTGAACCAAATTCTGTGGCAATAGTAACGCCATTATTGAAATGCTTTAATGCTGGATATAACTTGTCGGCGTAAGTGCCATAACCAATGCTTTTAATTCCCTTTTCTACAGGCCAGATATGTCTTCCTTTATTCCCTTCGAAATTTTTAGCCAATGCTTCTGCCTCTGGGGTGAGAACGAACCCATCTTTTCGGTTAGCTTTTTTAGCCTTGGCTAATCGCTCTCTATTTGCCTTTTCAATAGCCTCTCGAATCAATCGGTCAATTTCAGAATCAATGCGCTTTCGTTCTTTATCTCGATCAGCGAGCTCTCGGCGATAGGCTCTCTCCTGCTTACGTGCATTAGCCATCAACATTTCTTGTTTTTCCCGGTCTGCGATTAAGGCACTTTGCTGGCGCCGGTTTTCTTCAACCTTCTCTTCTTTTTGCTTTAGTTGATCCTCTAATGTGGCAGAAATTTGTTGTAATTCTTCTTGTTTGCGAACAAGCCGTTCGGCTTGGGTTGTTCGATAAGAGGCGTATTGTAATAAATAATTCCACCTTCTTCGCGCATCCTTGAAGCTGTCAGCTGCTAGTAAAAACAACCATTTATTCTTCTCGACTTTTCGCTTATATGAATTGACAATTACTTTCTCGTAATCTTGTTTGATTACTTCGATTTGATCTTTTAGGTCATCGATTCGACTATTGCTTTCTGCTATTTGTCGCTGCAGTAGTTGCACCTCGTTTGCAGTAAGATCGATAAGGCTCTCAAGGGCATACCTCTTATTGTCAAGGAGTTGAATTTGATCAATTGCCGATCCTTTTAAGCGCATTTGTTGCTGTAATAATCGCTCCATCTGAGCAATTTCTGTCGCGATCTCCTCTTTACGTTTCTCAAGGTTTCGTTGCTGTTGTGTCTTCTGTTGTGCAAACGAAAAATTACAGACGATTAGAAGTGCAACAAAAAAGGACCAGAAACGCTTCATTTAATTGTCGTAAAACCTAATGGTATTTGAAAAGGCAAAGTCAATTTCTTATCGAGTTGAACCCCCTCTAGTTCAAGATTAAGCACTCGGTCTCCTGCAACTAATCTTATGACCTCTGGTGTATAAGAATCTTTGTTCTTGTGCTGGTAGGTGATTTTTAGCTTGTCAAATCCTTCGATCTGAAACTCTTGAAAGCTGATTTGAGACTTGTCGGCAGAAAGCCCAACCCGATAGTAACCTTTAGCGGGTTTGGTTAAATCTCCGCTAAACACTCGACTAATCACCGTCTTATTGGTAAGCAAATTAACCTCCTTTCGTTCTGATTCTTGAAGACCATCAAGGGATTCTAAAAACAGCGGCTGACCCAGAAAAAGCCTTTCAATGTGCTGGTAACTTAATTGGGCAGGAATGATGGTTTCAATGATCGAAACAGAGCCTTTGTAATAGGTTCGGTCGAGGCGGTTGTAAAAGGCCACTTCTTCTGGAGACAATAATGCTTTCGCAACCCCAAGAGGTGCGCTTAAAAGTATTCCTTCGCTTGGCTTTAGTCGCATTGAGAGGGTAACGGTCTTGGTGTCGGTATCGTTTTTTAATTCAGCCTTAATTCGAGCTCTAATCCCCTCTGATTTTTGAAAGCTTCTTTGATTAACCTCGAGCGGATGAGCCCCTGTACGATTTGAAACGGCGTTTGCCCCTGGCCTAAGTAAGGCACATGAAGTAAAGCTGAGTGCTATTGCATAAAGGGCTACCCGTTTCTTTATCATTCTATTCTAATACACTGTAATCTCCTAAACTAAGTGAAGTAAAATCGCCGTCGTATATGACGTGATTTCCTATCATTGAGTTTTGAATCTTTGCGTTTGAGATTTTCGACTGAGACTGAATAATAGTGTCCTTGATTTCGCAGTTGTCGATATGGGTTTGGCTTCCGACCGAAACATAAGGGCCTATGGTGCTATTGTAAATTTTGGATCCTTTCGCTATGCTACAGGGCTCTACGATAGTGCTGTTGACGATTTCGGCGTCATCATTAATTAAAGCCTCTCCTTCTTTATGCAGAAAACCTAACATTCGACGGTTGGTCTCCACGGTGATCGCTTTGTTCCCACAATCCATCCACTCCGCTACCTCCGCTGTCATAAATTTCTTTCGGGCCTGCATCATTCGCTTAATACCATCATTAATCTGGTATTCTCCTCCATTCACAATTTCATTGTCAAGAACATAGGTGAGCGCATCTCTTAGCTCTTCAACAGCTTTAAAGTAATAGATGCCAATAACTGCCTTGTCAGACACAAAAGTAGTGGGCTTTTCTACTAATGCTTGGATTTGCCCGTTTTCATCTAGTTCAACGACTCCATAAGCTTCTGGGTTTTCAACCTGTTTCACCCAAATCACACTATCTGCAGAGGCATCTAATTCAAATTTTGCGCGAATAAGCGTGTCTGCATACGCGATCACTGCCGGGCCTTCTAAAGAAGGTTTGGCGCACATAATAGCATGTCCTGTTCCCAAAGGCTGATCTTGACGATAAATCGAAGCTTTGGCTCCTAAACTCTCTGCGAGTTCAGTTAAGGAGTCCTCTACGTCGCTGCCAAAAAAAGCTTCATCTCCAATGACAAAAGCGACCTCGTCAACAGGTTCATCTAGTATGGCCGCTATATCTCTAACAAGACGGTGCACGATGGGGCTCCCGGCTACAGGAACTAAAGGCTTTGGAACAGTAAGGGTGTGGGGTCTAAGGCGCGAGCCTCTTCCTGCCATGGGTACTATAATTTTCATTGGGTTATGTTTATGCGGTTCCTGTACTGCCGAACCCTCCAGATCCACGATCTGACTCGTTCAAAGATTCTACCTCCTGCCAGCTCGCAGCTTCATGCTTAGCAATTACCATTTGAGCTATTCGCTCTCCGTTTTCGATAGTAAAATCCTCATTTGAAAGGTTAACTACGATTACCCCTATTTCTCCTCGATAATCTGCATCGATGGTTCCTGGCGAGTTAACCAGACCAATTCCCTTTTTAGCTGCTAATCCACTACGAGGACGGATTTGTGCCTCATACCCTTCAGGTAATTCAATGAATAAGCCTGTCGGAACAATAGCTCGCATCAGAGGCTTTAGGACAATAGGTTCTGGGTTATTTGCTCGAAGATCCATTCCTGCCGACTGAGAGGTCTGGTAACTAGGCAGTGGGTGAGACGATTTGTTAATGATCTTAACGGGTACCATAAGATGTAAAGAGTCTTTTTAAAGTTGATTTTTCAATAAGTATAACAAAACTAATAAATAAGAGAAGGAACAGTAAGGCCATCAGTAAGCTTGTCGAAAAGAAAAAGAAATGGATAAGAGAAAAGGCCACAGAGAATGTAAGGTATCCCAACATAGGAGCAATTTTGTAAGGAATAGGATATGACTTCATCCCCCACAAAAACGAAATCAACATCATCGCCCCATAGGCTGCTAGGGTGGCTATTGCTGCAGCAATATAACCCATTTGTGGAATAAGGTAGCTGTTTAAGCCTAGGGTGATTAAGGCTCCTAAGCCTGAAATCACCGCGCCTATATAAGTTCGATCTGTAATCTTATACCAAACCGAAAGGTTGTGATAAACTCCTAAAAACAGCGCGCCGAGCAAGACAAAAGGAACAATGATTAGGCCTTCTCTATAGATTTCGTCACGCAAAAAAATCTCGGCAATGGGATGTAAGAATACCATAACCCCTAAGTATATAACACTAGCTAGGGCGACGAAAAAATAGGTAACATCTGCATACTGTTTCTCCTTATTCTCCTTTTTTGCTTCTCTAAAAAAAAAGGGCTCTACTCCCATTCGATAGGCGGTTGCAAAAAGGGTCATGAAAACTCCGAGTTTATAACATGCTCCATAAATCCCCGCTTCTGCTTCACCAGCCAATCTGGTTAGGATAATCTTGTCAAATACTTCGTTGATGGTAAAGGCAATTCCTGCAATCATCACTGGCATTGCATACCTCAAAAGTTGTTTGTAAAGCTTATAATCGAATACCGGTTTATACCTGAAATAAATGGGAAGCATCCAAAATAGAGTGAAAGCACTAGCGATGATGTTAGCCTCAAAAATGGCATCGATTTCATGACCCAAGAATCTCGTTCCTGAGAACTTCAGGTAATAGATGTTTAGACCTACATTAATAACCACGTTGATCGATTTTACAATTGTGTACCTTGTGGCTTGTTCTTGTGCTCTTAGATAAGCAAAAGGGATTACAACTAACGCATCGAGTATTAGAATATACACTGTCTTCTTTACAAACTCTGGCTGAATCCCAGTAGCGGTTCCAATAAATTCATAGAAGAGGATTCCAAGAGCGAACAAGACCAAAGAAGATGCGGCAAGCGCCCAGATTGAGGTGGTTAAAACACGATCTGGCTTATCACTTTTATGATAAAATCTGAAGAATGCAGTCTCCATGCCATAGGAGAGCAGCACGTTGAAAAAGGCGATCCAAGAATAAATAAAAATATACTGACCGTATCCCGCTGCTTGATCAAAGGTTGAAGTATATAAGGGTAATAAGAGAAACGATAATGCACGCGGAAGCACTGTGGCTAACCCATAGACAAAAATCTGTTTTCCTAAACGCTTAATAGTCTCCATAAATCTACTGTCTTATGATCGGACGGCTTAACGGCGGTAAGATAAGCTTGGTTTTGCGATTTGGGCGGCTCAAACAATAAATAAAAATGGCTTCCCCCTCCCGATAAACCTCTAATCTCAGACGGTATGAGTCTTCTATTCGCTCAATGGTTTTTGGTACCCCCTCTATCGCTGCTGTCCAATCACAAGATTTAAATTTTGCTAATTGAAAAGTAACCTCAAAATAGGGACTTCGCTCTGCTCTTCCTGGTAAAACTTTATTAGCAACGATACGATCAATAGGGTAATGATCTGGATAAGCACCACAGGACCACAAAAGTCCCACAAAGAAAAAAGAAAGAATACGAAGCCTGCTTCCCAAGACATAATTACTTATGTCCTAAAGATAAACAAACTGAGTGGGGGAACTACCCGTTAAGTGCTTCGGCTCCACCTACAATCTCGAGGATCTCGTTGGTAATTGCCGCTTGACGCGCTTTGTTATAGGTAAGTTTTAACTGATCTCTAAGCTCCTTAGCGTTATCTGTTGCTTTGTGCATAGCGGTCATTCTAGCGCCGTGCTCACTAGCAAAAGAGTCTCTAATCGCTTTGTACAGCTGAATTTTTAGAGACTTAGGAATAAGTTCGTTTACGATTTCCTCTGCCGACGGCTCAAAAATGTACTCCTCAGTGGTAGTTTCTGAAGCGTCTCCCTCTGCTACCATTGGCAAGAACGCTTCGTTCTTAATAATTTGAGTTGCTGCATTTTTAAACGAATTGTATACGAGTCTGATCTCATCGTATTGCTCCGCAATAAAAGCCTCTATTAAATCATTTGCGATAGTCGCAGAAGCGTCAAAAGTAAGGTCGTCATAGATTGAGCTATGGTCTCCCGCTCTATTGGCTGCTTTGAGGCCGTCTGCCGCTTTCTTTCCGATCGTTAAAATTTCAACCGACACATCTTTGCCATAAGACTCAGATGCCAATTTAACTGCTTTAATAACATTGGTATTAAAAGCCCCGCAAAGCCCTCGATTTGAACTAATAGCTACTAGGAGCACCTTTTTGGTTGTTCGCTTTTCAGCATATACGTTCTCTATACCTTCATCGAGGTTTTGTCCTAAGCCGGCCAATAAAAAAGAAAGCTTGTCGGCGTAGGGACGCATGGCAACAATAGCATCTTGGGCCTTCTTCAATTTAGCAGCAGAAACCATTTTCATGGCGCTGGTAATCTGCATGGTTGAAGAAACCGATGATATTCTGTTACGTATTTCCTTTAAGTTAGCCATAAAGCCTTTCTTATGCTTGGTGTCGTTTAGTTACTTCAGCAGCCACATCGGTTAGTACTGCAATTGCCTCGTCGGTTAGTTTTCCTGCTTTCAAGCTAGAAAGAACCTCTTGGTGACTCATTCTAAGAGTTTCAATATAGTCCTTCTCAAAAGCCTTAACTGCCGTTACAGGAACTTCTCTAAGTAGGTTTTTAGACCCTGCGTAGATAATCGCTACCTGATCTTCTACAGTGAAAGGATCATTCTGTGCCTGTTTTAGAATTTCAACGTTACGACGTCCTTTTTCAATTACGTTAAGGGTTGCAGCGTCAAGATCAGAACCGAATTTAGCGAACGCTTCTAACTCTCTAAACTGTGCTTGGTCAAGTTTTAAGGTACCCGCAACTTTCTTCATCGACTTGATTTGTGCAGAACCTCCTACACGAGATACAGAGATACCTACGTTAATGGCAGGACGAACCCCTTGGTTGAATAAATCTTGCTCTAAGAAAATCTGACCGTCAGTAATCGAAATTACGTTGGTTGGGATATAAGCAGAAACATCTCCCGCTTGTGTTTCAATGATAGGAAGGGCGGTTAGCGATCCTCCTCCTTTTACTTTATCCTTTAGTGATTCTGGAAGGTCGTTCATGTTCTTCGCAATTGAATCATCTGTGATAACTTTGGCTGAACGCTCAAGTAGTCTTGAGTGAAGGTAGAAAACGTCTCCAGGATACGCCTCACGCCCCGGTGGACGACGCAGAAGAAGTGATACCTCACGGTAAGCTACTGCCTGCTTAGAAAGATCATCATAAACGATTAGCGCTGGACGACCCGTGTCTCTAAAATATTCTCCGATTGCTGCACCAGCAAAAGGAGCATAAACCTGCATAGGTGCAGGATCTGATGCGTTGGCCGCGACAATTGTAGTATAAGCTAAAGCTCCCTTGTCTTCAAGAGTTTTAGCAATAGCAGCTACCGTTGAAGCTTTTTGACCAATAGCTACGTAAATACAGTATACTGGCTCGCCTGCATCATAAAATTCTTTTTGATTTAGAATCGTATCGATACAAACAGTGGTTTTACCCGTTTGACGGTCACCAATAACCAACTCACGCTGACCTCTACCTACCGGAATCATCGCATCAATCGCCTTAACTCCTGTTTGAAGCGGTTCGTTTACTGGCTGTCTGAAAATTACCCCAGGCGCCTTACGTTCAAGAGGCATCTCGAAGGTCTCTCCTTCGATAGCTCCTTTTCCGTCAATTGGCTCCCCAAGAGTATTAAGAACACGTCCAACTACACCTTCTCCAACATTGATAGAAGCGATACGTTGTGTTCTTTTTACTGTAGAACCTTCTGTAATTTCTTTAGATGGACCAAGAAGTACAACACCTACGTTGTCCTCTTCAAGGTTAAGCACAATCCCTTGCATTCCTCCGTCGAACTCAACAAGTTCTCCGTATTGTGCATTAGATAGACCGTAAATACGTGCGATACCGTCACCAACTGTAAGTACAGTTCCTACCTCGTCAAGGGTAGCGTTAGCGTCGAATCCTTCGATTTGCTTTTTTAAGATTGCTGAAACTTCAGCTGCTTTTACTTCTGCCATCGTTATAGACTATTAGAAAATTCTCTTTTTAATCGATTCAGTTGTTTTGAAAGACTTGCATCAAACTGCAGGTCACTAATTCTTAGGACAAATCCACCGATAAGTTCAGGTACGATTTGTTTTTCAAGAGTTACCTCTGAATAACCAGAGGCCTTGATTTTTGCAATGATTTCGTTATCAAAAGTTTCAGTAGTAGCCGAACTGCTTTTCAGGATTGCAACTACTGCTCCACGAACTTCATTGTGCTTTTCAGCGTAGCGAACAATAACGTCTTGAAGTAATTCAAGTCGCTCGTTGCTAACAAGAGCATTAAGCAGGCCGCTTGTCAATGGATTTAAATCAGTGAAAATTTGATCGAGATACGCTCTTTTCACTCGGCTACTCGCAACAGGCGATTCAAGCAAAGCTACTAATTCGTTGTTTTCAGACAAGGTTAGTTTGATAGAGGCTAGATCACTTTGTACGGCGTCGACAGCATTCTTTTCAGAAGCTGCGGCATACAAAGCTTTTGCGTATCGTAATGAGGCTCTCGAGTGTTTCATAGTTTATTTTAAGTTTACCTCTCCAAGTAAACCGTTCACAAATGACGCGTCTTTTTTGGCGTCAGAAAGTTCTTCTTTCAATAATTTTTCAGCTACCGAAATAGAAAGTTGAGCTACCTCAGCTTTTAACTCAGCCAAAGCCTCTTTTTTCTCTATCTCAATGGCTTCTTTCGCGCTAGCGATGATCTTTGCTGCTTCTGCTTCAGCGTTTGCTTCAGCCTCGGCAATCATCTTATCCTTCATTTCACGAGCTTCCTTAAGCATGGCGTCACGTTCTTCGCGAGCCTGATTGAATAGTTTTTCGTTTGACGAAGAAATACTTTCCATCTCTTGCTTAGCCTTTTCTGCAGCTTCAAGAGCATTCTTGATACCTTCTTCTCTTTCATCAAGAGCAGAAACGATAGGCTTCCAAGCAAACTTTACCATTAAAAAAATCACAGCAAGCATTAACACGCTTTGCATGATGAATAATCCTGGTGAAAAATCGTTTAATAGTTGTTCCATTCTTTTGTTACCATTTTAATTAAAGTGCTGCTGGCCGCCAAACGCGGCCAACCCACTTTGTTTTAAGGTTTATTTTCCTAAGAAAAGGGCCCCAAAGGCCAAACCTTCTAAAAGTGCAGCAATAATAATCATCGCTGTTTGGATCTTGTTGGTTGCTTCCGGCTGACGCGCAATACCTTCCATTGCACTTCCTCCGATATTACCAAGTCCGATTCCTGCTCCGATAACGATTAGGCCTGCACCTACTAAATTTGGAATTGTCATAATAATTGAACTATAGATTAAACAAAATTTTAATATTAATGATGGTCGTGTTCTTCTACTGCCATACCAATAAACAAGGCTGAAAGCATAGTGAAAATATATGCCTGTAAAAAGGCTACTAGAAGCTCGATTAAAGTCAAGAAAAACGATAGGGCTAATGAAAGCAGGGTAGCTCCAGCTGCGCCTAAAGTGCTTTTCATAATGATTGCGATAGAAATGAGGCTCATAACCACAATATGCCCTGCTGAAATATTAGCGAACAAACGAATCATTAGTGAAAATGGTTTCGTTAAGGTTCCTAGTAATTCAATGGGTGCTAAAATAATTTTCATAGAAACAGGAACTCCTGGCATCCAAAAAATATGTTTCCAATAGTCTTTTGTTCCACTAAACTGTGTGATAAGATACGTGAAGAGCGCTAAGGTAAATGTTACAGCTAATTGTCCTGTTATGTTAAACCCAAGAGGGGTAAGACCTAATAAGTTCGATGTCCAAATAAAGAAAAATACCGTCATTAAAAAGCCTGTAAACCTTCGATAGTGTTTCTCTCCGATGTTGGGTCTGGCGATTTCGTCTCGTACATATAAAATTAGCGGTTCAAGAACTCTGCCGAACCCTGTTGGTACAGCTTGTTTTTTGTACTGCTTAGCAAGTCGTCCGAATGCTATTAACATAAGTATACTAACCAATAAAAACCCAAAAACGCTCTTGGTTATTGATAGGTCTAACACAGTATGAGCATTAGTCGGATGGTGAGCCTCGTCAAACTCAACCGCGTGAGCACCTTCATTTAATTCGTAAATCTTTTCGTGGTACTTAACTAATGAAACCCCGTCGCTTTCAACCACATGTTGCCCTGAGTCATCATGGTGAAATTCAGAAGACATGAAAGTTCTTAACCCTTTTGAACTGTAGACAATAACCGGCAGTGGAAATCCGATATGTTTGCGATGACCCTCTGCGTCATTATAGGAAAATAAATGAAAGTCGTGAGCGTCTTTTATGTGGTGAAGGATATATTCGTTGATCTCAGACTCGCTTGTAACGGCTCCATGACCTTCAGAACCACCGTCTGATTTTGGTGCTGCGCTAGAGGCAAGCGCCGAACAAAAAACAAATAAACTTATTAAGCCGAGTAACTTATTTCTGCCAGATTTCCCTAGGATCATGTGAGTTGTTTCTATCTCTGCGATTTTCAAAATCGTGGCAAAGGTAAGTATTCTTCTCTAGTTATAAACCTTTGTCAATTAATTTTATTCGGTTTGTCTTGAGGCTGAGACGACAATACCGCTTGTAATCCAAACACTTCTATGGACAAAGTAATAAGGAGCGGTATTAAATACCCTGTTTTCTCAATGTCATCGGTGCCCGAAAGTGTTTCCAAGTCGTCGAAATACAATAGCATAAACACAATTAATTTTAGGGTGAGAAATCCTAAGTACCCAAAACCAATATAGCCTGATTTGCCTTTCGTTATCAATATCAAAACCATCAAACCACCAAGCACAATCATTGCGCCAAAAAACAGATAGAATGATCTGGTTAGTTGATCACTAAAAAGAAAATGGATTAAGCTTAAAACAAAGGGTATGCTAATAGCTTTTAATACTTTCTTAATCATTTGTTTTCTTTTAACACTTGAATAATGACTGAAAACATCGCTAGAAAAACTCCGAGCAGCGTAATTAAAGAAGGTATCCATTCCTTTTCAAAACGATCACCAAGCTTTTCGCCAAAAAAATTAAAGACAACAATAATCAGTGCCATTTGAATGGCAATTCCACTATACTTTATCGCCAAACGAAATTTGTTGTCACTCATTACAAAACTTGTTTTTCATAAAAAAGGGCCCAATTCTTCGTCTGATAAGCCGCGATATACTCTGATTCTGTAAGGACATATAAAGGCACTAAAGACAGGAGTTCTGCATTGTTATCGATAAATTCCTGGATGTAAGAGGTCTCAAAAAAGCGATGAAGCACAGCCAGAGTATGGTCGGTGTCAAATTGTTCTAAATAAGCCTTAGCTAAATAATTCTGAGCTTTGAGCGCTTCGGACAGTCTGCTCTGAAATTTAACCTGCTCCTCTGAAGTCATTTTGCTGACATCTAATACTAATGAAACTCTGTTTTTAGCAGAATTGCTATTTGCTGCCTTTTTAGACTGCAGGTTGATTACCTTAAGGGTTTGAATGGCCTCTCTTGATAAATAACTATTGGGGTAGATCAGTCGTAACTGTTCTAGGGCCTTCTTAAAAGCTTCAAGGCCTGCAATCTTGAATTCGTTTTTTGCAAATAATAGGGCCGCAGAAGGGCTAATTCGTAATTGAGCTTTGTTAATGCTGTCAAATGTTGTTCGCAACTCTTGATGCTTGCGATCAATATATAGCTTAGCCAATCTTTGCTCTAATGCAATCGTTTCGATTCCTTTCGAATTGAGATGCCGCGAAAAAAGACTGTTCGGATGCTCCTTAAGCAATCTGTTTTTATAAGCCTGAGCGGTGACCTCATCTGTATCAATGCTAATCAAATAGAGGGTGTAAAGCGTGTTTGCCTGTATCAAATCAGAAGAACCCTCTAATAATGGCTCAAGTAATTTTACAGCACTTGAATAATCTTCAAAGGTGTAATAATAAATAGAGGCGCTTGTAAAAAGAGCTTCAATCTTTTCTTTGATTAAATCGTCAACAGCCTCTTGATTCACCGGAATCTCTCCAAGCTTTTGCGCAACAGCAGAATTGATTTCGCTCTCTATAACAGACGTCGGAGCTGAAACGCGTTCATCTGGTTTTTCGCTTTTTTTAATCTCAGCATCTGCAATGGCGCGTTCTGGAGAAACACTTCGAAGTGACCAATAATCAACGTTTGATCGAGCTCCCCATTGTTTTTCAAATGCTAACTTCCCAGATTTTAATAATTGCTCATTATTAAAATAAAAGTTTGATACACTCTCTATCTCTGAATCTTCGTTTTCCTCTTGGTCCATTTCAGCCAATAATTGTTCGGCGCGCTCTTGTTTTTGTTTGACTTCGATTTCATTGCGAACCTTCGATGTTATTCGACTTACTCTTTCCTCTTCAGTAAGCTCAGTGTAAGCGAGAAGTGTATCTATTTCTGTTGCGCGATCTAGCAGTACAAATAACTCTGATATATGTTTGTGAGCTCCTTTACGAGCTTCTAATTTCAGGGGCTCGATAAGCGATTGATGCTCTAGTAAACTGTCTAAATACGAAAGTGCTCCACGATAATTTCTTCGCTGTAGTTCAAATGATATAAGAGTGTCAAAATTTGCAATTTGTAGCGCCGGTGATCCCAAATCATTCGAATTTTCAAAATGCGAAATAGCGTTTTGAAGAAAATCATTGGCGGTAGTGTCGTTTCTGAATAAGCTCAGTTCTTTTAATCCCTTGGAGCGGTAAATAAGAGCTCGATCTTCGTAGTTGTTCCATCGTTTGAGCATCCGGTCTAAGGCCTTGTGATAATCTTCGGTGTTTAGATTCTCTTGATCTGTCAAGGCTATTTGAGCGAGTATTCGGTACGGAGCATAACGATAGCTTCTATCTTTAGCCAATTGTTTCAGAAACTGATTTGATGAAACCTGTTGGTTTTGTTTTTGAAGCAATTGGGCAAGAACCCACTGGGTTCGTCGCAGTAATGAATCAGGAATTTTCTGTTCTAGAGCGTATTCGAGATTTTTAAGCGCGGCCGAGGGATCTTGCGACTCCAATCTTATTTGCGAGCGAAGAAGCAAGGCGAGATAACGCTGATCCCATTTTATCGGAGCTAGAATTTCTACTTTATCTAGGGCCTCTTCGGCAGCCGGGTAGTTTTTTGTTGAAAAGAAAACGAACGCTTCGCCTAAGTAACCTGCAGCAATAGCCTGACTTCTATTTGAATAGGACCTAAGCTTTCTAAACGCCTCCAGTGCAGGAAAGGGTCTTGCGTTAAAATACCGACTATATCCTAAAAGTTCGTAGGCACGATCCAACCTATCGTTCTTTTCCTTTTGGCCAACTTCGATCGAAAAGCGTTGTATTGCCTTAACCGCTTTCTCTTCAACCCGTTCAAGAGAATTGTTTGTAGCGGTATCTGTTGGGCGTGTAAAATACCACTTGGGTAAAGGAGATAGCGGTTCTAATAGATTGTTTTGACTCGAGTTTCGCTGATCTAAAAACTTTAGTAGTGCCTGCTCACCATTATATAGGGTATTAAACTTGGCGTTTAATCGCTTCGACTGCAGTCTAGTTCGCGACGAAGGAATGATTGCGCACGAGCCCAGAGTTAACAACAGCCCAAGAAATAAAGAAAGTCGTATCCGCTTCACCCGACTAAGTTAAGTCCTAATCAGTACATCTTAAAATCTATGTAAGCTTCGTATTTTTGCTAAAAAGAATTGCCATGAATTTTCACTCCTTAACGATATCTAAAATTGAGCGGTTTAATGCTGACTCTTTGGCTATTAGCCTGGCTATACCTACTCATTTAAAGTCAACTTTTCGCTTTGAGCCCGGTCAATATATCACCTTTAGGCATTCGGTAGGCGAAAAAGAAATTCGCAGATCTTATTCTATCGCCTCAGTCCCCAAAGACGAGATGATCACCGTTGGGATCAAAGAAGTGGCCGGCGGGTTGTTCTCTACTTATGCTAATAAAACGCTTAAAGAAGG
>Ga0208547_1000025_pt1 | contig 66101 bp, 78 predicted proteins | sample DEB08_DNA_5_FD_185501 | JGI IMG/M metagenome (GOLD analysis project Ga0208547, IMG submission 185501) | Aqueous microbial communities from the Delaware River and Bay under freshwater to marine salinity gradient to study organic matter... | ecosystem: Environmental > Aquatic > Marine > Coastal ...
TGTCGGAGGCGGACTACCTCAAATTCAAGTCAGAACAGAACGAGACTATATCCAGTGGTAATACCGCTGACACAGAGACCGACGAGGTGGCCATAGAGCGGATACAGGGCCGTTTCCAGATCCTGGAGGAGATGACCGAGGCCCTGATCCAGCAGAAGGTCAAGGGCATGATCGTGTCGGGACCTCCCGGCATAGGCAAGTCATACGGTGTGGAGAGCACCATGAACAAGTTCTCCACCTTCGACGACATCGCGGGATCGAAACGCAAGTTCGAGGTGGTCAAGGGTGCCATGAGCCCCATAGGCCTGTACAAGAAACTCTACGAGCACTCGGATCCGGGACACGTCGTGTGTTTCGATGACTGTGACGTGATCCTGTACGATGACCTAGCACTTAACCTATTGAAGGCCGCACTGGACACCGGTCGCACAAGAACCCTGCACTGGAACACGGAATCTCGTACACTGATGGCAGAGGGCATGCCCAACAGTTTCGAGTTCAGGGGTGGCATCATATTCATCACCAATGTGAAGTTCGACAATGTGAAGTCAAAGAAACTGAGGGATCATTTGGAGGCATTACAGTCAAGATGCCACTACCTGGACCTCACCATAGACTCGATGCGTGATCGTATGCTCCGTATCCGACAGATAGTCAGGGCGGGTATGCTGGACAAGTACCATATGCCAGAAGCGGACAAGCAGACCCTGGTGGACTACATCTTCAACAACAAACACAGGCTTCGTGAGATATCACTCCGTATGGTGCTCAAGGTGGCGGATCTCTGGAAGATGGCGCCGGACCGTTATCAGCAGTTGGCCGAGCAGACCTGTATGAGGCCGGGCACATAGACAGAATTCTTTCGACCTCCCTTGAAAGGATGGACCCCCATCATGGCAACACGGTGGGGGTTCTTTTTGGCCGTACGGAAGCGGTGGCCAGGATGGCACACAGTGGTCGGGCCTGCAGTGGCGGCCAGGTTTCGCTCCGCGAGCTTCCGGTTGGCTGGTAAGGTTGGTAAGGTGGGGCATCCGGATGGGGCGGCCGGCATGTAAAACAAAAAGCCAAAACGGTAATTTTTTTTGGTGATGGTCATGAAATCACCGGCCTGATGATAAAATACCCCCATACTAAAAAAAACGCACAGCACCTGTAACACCCTGTATGCCCAGGTTGGCAACTGCTCCGTTACAGTGTATAATAACCTGTATGCGATACTACTACGTGATGTGCCAGAAGGGTGCCGTCGTACACCGTGCGTATGTGCTACTTGATTCGGAATCAGCGGACATACTGCACGACTCACTGGAACAGCGATACGATCTGGTACAGGTGTGTGATGTGCCTCGGAGCGAAGTGGATCCGGATCTCGTGCTATAAAAAGCACCCGTACCCCGTGTTCTCGGGATCTCGAAAATTTGCACAGCGGAAAAAATAAGCACACTGTACCGATCTGGCCGTCAGGCCCAAACGAACTGTGCGATGTGGGACTTGCTGTCGCTCCATATGTGATGCTGTATGCGTATGCCCTTGTGTGCGATGCCGCGTCGCAGTTGTGCTATCATGACTGTGCCCGCGTGTGAGTGTTCCAGGATCCAGTCGCGATATGTGGTCACGGGGTAGTGGAACCCCCAACTCCTGTTGCTGTAGATCAGGTCAAAACTCCAGGTGCCCGGGGGCAGGTGCCTGCCATCCAGCATGGTGTATCTGAAATCCGGATGCATCCGGTCCAGGGTGTCGGTCAGTTGCCCCAGTGTGTGATAGGCCTGCATGTTGGAGACCTCTCCGTAGCTCTTGTGCCTCCTTCTCTGGTCCCTGGGCTCCCGCTCCACGTCCAACAGCACACATTCGCAGTTCCACTGGTGTTGCATCTCCCTGCTGTCCTGGGCCAGGCCCGCACCCACCTCCAGCACTGCACGGGGCCTGTGGGCTCCCAGGTGCTGTACCACGGCCGCGATCTCCCGCTGTTTTATCTGTTGGTATTCGGGTGTGTTCCAGTGCTGGATCCAGTCCTTCATATGAAGGTATTTAATCAGTCGTCGTAGACGGCGGTGTAGCTCTCGTAGGGTGCCAGTTGTTCCTGCCACCAGGTCCTGGGCTTGACGTTGACGTGCACCGAGCCGCCCGCGGGCATCTGCTTGTCCGATGTGCGTGTGCTGATGCTGAGATACACCCATCTGCGGCTGTAGCCAAAGATCTCCCGCAACGTGCTGGCGGTGGCGGATTCCGGTATGTGTTCCATGACGTCGGTGCAGATCACCATGTCGTAGGTGCCCCCGGGTATCTGGCTGTAGGGCTCGTAGGCGGGATCGTAGCCCGTGACCCGCCAGTGATCGGGCCAGTAGGCGGCCTTGCCACAGCCATAGTCCAGCAGGGTGTCGCACCCGTGCTCCGCCATGAGGCGATCGATCTCTGCTATGTGTGGCACCAGGCTGTGTCCACGGAATCGCTTGGTGACCCTGTGCATCTGCCTGTGCTGTTGGATGTAGTATTCTCGCTCGTCCATTGTGTGTGTACTTATTGACACCACGGTCCGACTGTGCTACAATACACCTGCGGTCATGGTGGAAGCAGGAGTACACAGACACGTGTGGCGCTCGACGCCGCAGTTCGAGAGGACGTTGTGGGTTCAAATCCCGCTGACCGTACCATAAGGGACTGTAGATCCGCCTGCTCCCGTCTACAGCGGGGGCAGGTCAAGAAAGGAACACGCTATGCAGATAGAGACCCAACATCGGGTATACATGGAACACACCGACATGCAGGGTGTGGTCAATCACGCCCAGTACATGAACTGGATGGGTTGGGCCCGTTCCGCATTCTGGAGCCAGGTGGGCTATGACGAGCATCATGCCCAGAGCCAAGGCCTCAGTTGGAGATTGGTGCGTGTCGACTGCAGATATCGGGACAATGTGGGACTCAATGCCACGATCCAGCAGACAACCCACGTGTCAGTTGAGGGTGTGCGTGTGGTGTTCCGACACAGGTTCCAGACCAACGACCGGGTATTGGCAGACGCCACCAGTGAGATGTGCGTCATAGATCACCAGCATCGACCCGTCAGGTTACCTGATCGTGTCAGGGACGGCGTGTCCCAACAACCAACTTCTTAGATGATAGTCCTGTCTGTACACTGCCTGGCATCTGGCCACGAGTGCCGCGTCCTGTCTGAATTCCTGTAATCTGGGCCTGGGCCACCAGTGTGGTCTGCTGTTGACTCCCTGAGGCACTTCCACACCCAACCTGCTCCAGTCGGGGGCCTGGAAGTCTATGGCTTGGATCTGTGACAAGGGCAATCCGTGTAGATACAGCATCTGCGATTCCGTGTGTGGATCCACTCGCCATATGTCCGTCAAGGCCTGCCACGTGCGATCCGACAGTGAGTCCCAACCACCCAGCTCGGCACCTATGTACACATCAATTCCGGCCTGCCAACGATCCACTGGATCTCTCAGGATCACCACATACCGGCCCCGGAAATCGGGTTCTCGGAAGAAATCGGTCTGTGACCAACCCCCGGCCTGGACCGCTCGCACAGTGGCGGTGTGGGCACACTTGCTGATCGGAATGTATCTCAGCGTGCCGGCAGGGTTCTGCCAACAGGTGCCTATGGGCCAACTGCGGTAATTCCACAAGGGTGCCACAGCATTGATCAGTCGGGGTCGTCTCATTCGTCCTCTCCGAATCCGCCGCTCTCTGTGAATCGCTCGCCCATTATCTCTGGATCCAGCCATTCTCTGTACAGGCTCCATTCGGGTTGGTCGGATGTGTCCCAGTCATACCATGAGTCCATGCTGTTATTTACTGGCTTAAATATCGCTATGCTCAGGTCCGGAGACATACAGGGCGAGTGGCCCTCTACCAACAGATTCATAATCGCCGGCGCGGACGGCGTGTACCTACACGAGTACGCTCCCAGATGGTCCGCCAGTTGGCGTAAGCACTGGCACCTGCCCCTGCATCTGCACGTGGTGGATCCCACACCGGCCGACATCACGCTGGCACAGTCCTGTGCGGACACGGTGACCTGGAATCGTCTTGATCCCGAGTGGGTGGACAGTGAGACCAAGGTCTACACGCAACGCACAGGTCGTGGTGATGATCCCGACAAGGCACGGTATATCTGGCTGGCGGGTTTCTATCAGGTGTCGAGATTCTGGGTGACCGGACACAGGATCACACCGTCACAGAAGGCAGTGGTCACGGACATGGATGCCTGTGCCACGAGATCTCCCTCACAGGAATGGCTGGACAAACTGTACAGGCGCACCGCTTTCCAGAAATACAAGCAGAGGCTCATGGCCACTTTTGGATCGGCCTGTGGCACCGAGCAGGCACAATGGAGGCGATACAGCCAGGAAGTGGAACACATATTCAACGGACAGCAGGGCGACAGTTCCGTGGATCAACGATTGCTCAAGCAGGTATTCAGCCTGGAACACAACCGCCTGGAACATGACTGGTGTTGCCATCACGATCTACGAGACGATCCCGTGGAAACACGCTGGCGATCCTATCCGGTATGGCACCTAAAAGGACTGCGTGGAAAAAAGGTTGACATAGCCCACCTTGTGTGATATAATAGTCACATATGCCACTAATACCAGTAGTAATAGAACAGACCAGCAAGGGCGAGAGAAGTTATGACATATTCTCGAGGTTGCTCAAGGACCGTATCATCATGTTGGAAGGTCCCATTGGAGAACATTCGGCATCCGTACTTTGCTCACAGTTGTTGTTCCTGGAATCACAGGACTCAAAGAAAGACATCACTATCTACATCAATTCGCCGGGAGGACTGGTAACGGCGGGCATGGCCATCTATGATACCATGCAGTACATCGCCTGCGATATCAGGACGGTAGTGATGGGACAGGCCTGCTCAATGGGTTCTCTATTGGCATCGGCAGGAACCAAAGGCAAGCGATTGATGTTGCCACACGCCCGACACATGATACATCAACCCTTGGGTGGTGCTTCTGGACAGGCCACTGATGTGGAGATCCAGGCAAAAGAACTGTTGAGATGGAAAGATGAGTTGATTGCCGTGTACGAAAAACACACAGGCCAATCCAAAGAAAAACTACGAGCAGACATGGAGAGAGACAACTTCATGACTCCAGATCAGGCAGTGGCCTACGGTCTGGCAGACAAGGTCGAATCTCAAAGACACACGGATTAAATAGTTTACAAACTATTTCAATGAAAGAATTAACTGAAACTCGCGATGGATGGACGTGGCCCAAGGATGATGTTCGCTGTTGGCGTTGTTTTCAACGAACATATGATTTGCCACAATCTATTTTGAAATATGTGACAAACAAAAAAGTCTGTGTACAGGCCGGGGGCAACACAGGAGTATATGTGAAACAGTTTGCTGATGTGTTTGAAACTGTGTACACGTTCGAACCCGAATCGCTGAACTTCTATTGCCTGACAGAGAATTTGAAACAGTGCGACAATACAGTGGAGTATAACGCATTTGTAGGACAAAAAAACAAACCACCGGCATCCATCGTTAGATTTGATAGCAAAAAAGATCCCAACACAGGAAAATTCAAGATAGGAGAAGAGGCAGGCACGATTCCTGTGATGTCTATAGATGATTTGAATTTACAATTCTGTGATCTGATACAATTAGATATCGAAGGCGCTGAGTACAATGCTTTGCTCGGAGCAGAAGAAACGATAAAAAAATTCAGGCCAATCATTTGTTTAGAATGGTTTGAAAATCAACAAAATCTTCTTGAATTGCTTACTTCTTTAAACTATCATGAAATACTAGATTTGAAAAGCGATAAAATTTTTTTACATCAAGGCTAGAGTGATCTTTCTAGATCACAGGTCATACAATGAAAACCGCCGCCCAGTGTTCTAGAATGTCTCAATTCGATATCGATAACATTCAATCCGTAATCCTGCAACTGTTTGATTAGGCTCTTCTGTACACTGTCCACAAACACAGTCTCTGGATTTATGGTCAATGTGTTCATGCCAATCCATTTTGAAGCATAAGGAAACTTGTGGAATTTGGATGCTTCACAGTCGTGTACCCATATTTTATTGAAGGGTTTCAAAAATTTGGGCAGTATCTCTCCCGACACCCGATCCGCATTCAACATCACTGTGTTGTGATTGATCACAGATACTGTGCTGTCTATGTGGGCAAAGTTGTAGACATTGTCCCATACCACGACCTCATATTCCGATCCCACAACATTTTGTAACCATTTGGCACCAGCATAATTTCCAGTACTGCTCACAAGGTACAGCAGTTTGTCATCAAATTTCAAAACATTGGCGGCATCAAAGATTGGATATCTTTCTGTCAGTTTTATTTTGCCATCTTTTATCACACATTCGGCAGGTTCCATTCGAGCCACCGGTGCCGCAATCCAACGACAGCCATCGGCAATGGCCTGGTTTTTGATTTCCTGGAACGCCATGTGTTCGTGCTGTCTAGACACAAACGGTGTGGGGCATTCTATGACCATGTTGCCAACGGCCAACAAAAGGTCTCTAGCACTCCAACTGTGCATTCCGGTAGTGACGTGATTGAGGCCTGCCACGGTCCTTTTCCAGTCCATTATCTCTGGTCTGTAGACTTTGACACCTTGATCCTCTAATCTGTCGATAAACGCATAGGCATCTTCGCTGGCCTGTTTTATAACTTGTTCGGGGACAGGACCAGATTTCAGTTTTGGTTCATAGGTACTGAGTTGTATCAGGCGATCAAAGTAAATGTCACCCCTTGGCCAATTGGCCTTGTCGGGCCTGCCGACAATAACACTCTTCAGTTCGCTGTATTCATTTTTAGTAAAAACTTTCATTCTATATTATATAACCTGTTAGTTGGCAAGTAAATCTATTTTGGTCGCTGTGGTTGGTTCCCATGTGTCTGTGTTCCCGGGTCCACTGCACCCATTCTCCGGCCTTCCATTTGTCTATAGTGATGTCATCTATCAGAAACAACTGACCGGGCAGACTGTCCTCTAGGAAAATCAATCTCCTCAACACATTCATACCTTCTGCCTGGTAATGTTTTTTGAACTTGACAAAATCGTCATGATGCCATGGAGTGATGTGTCCGGGAGGTAGATTGTAGAAAGACAAAGCACATACCTTCCATTCTCGTATCCTGAACCCGTTGGTCCATGACCAATCTAATTTTTTTTCTTCTGCTGTTTTGTCGCTACACAGACTGCCAGTTACCAAGTGTTCTGGATAGTGTTTTGCCTCTGGCCATCCTTGTGTGTCCACAGGATATCTCACAAACGGCAAGGATCTCACTGTGTCTATGTTCCAGTTCGGATCGGTTGTGCCTCTAAAGATCATAACGATAATTATGATTATGCTTGATGTGTCTGATTGGATATGGTGCCAGTACACTCCCGGTGCGGGAGGCAAACTTCTGTGCTGTATCAGTCAGTTGGACAAACGTGTTGATTCCTGGAACAAGGTAATTGATACTGATCTAGAAAAATTTGTGCACCAGTTCATGCTGGTTGACCATTACCAACACATGAAACAGGAACCACAACATCCATATCTTATGGATTTCTACACTAGACAATTACCATTTACCAGAGGTGATTCGCTCACGACCGAGGAAGCACAGGACCTTTTCCAGCAGAAAAATCCACAGTACCTCGACCTAGAACGCATAGTGCTTCCCACCTGTAAACCATATCTTGAACAATGGTTCACCGGACAATGTGTCAGGATCGTGAATGATCCCGACAGCATGGATTTCTTACGTAGGCGCAGGGATATAGTTTTTTACGAATGGGACAAGATCGACAACACAAAGGTCTATCTAAAAAGATTCATAACAGGACACATAGCACATCCAGACCTTGCCAAAAGGTTTGCCCATGAAAATATTAAAACCGAGTATGTGTATGAAAGCAAACAGGATTTCTATAAAGAACAGTTCTATGATCACCCAGAGGTCAAAGGATTGTGTGCCGCATCATCGGACCCTAGGGTTGTCTGTCACATCAATCTTTCAGATTTTTGGAACAAGGGTGGAAAATATGTTGCCGGCGTACTGAACGATTGTTTGGGATTCGACATAGACGGTGACCAGGCCCAGTACATGGTGTCCGAATGGGTCAAGTTCAACAGAGAGTTTTTAGACTAGATAACCACTTACCTGTATAGTGTATTTTGGTTCCATGCCGGCATTGGCTCCGAGATGTAGCACAGTGCTGTCCCACATATATCCATCGCCTGCCTTCCAGTTGGAATACACTTGGTCATTGTATTGTATGAAGTGTCCGATCTTCCAATCTTCCAAATTCACGTTTGCTCTCACAGGCTGATCCTGTCTTTCCGGAAAGCGTTTTTTAATTTGATAGAACGTGTCTCTGTGCCACGGAATGGTGTTTCCTGGATACTGTTTGATTGTACTGACAGTGATCACTTCCATAGACAACTGCCTTCCAAGGTCGTCAAAATCAATTTCTTCATTGTTCCACCATCTCTGTTTGATTCGTGTGTTCTCGAACACATAAGATTCCGGAAAGCCCCCAAACTGTTTATGGATGTCCTTCAGTTCGTGCACCTGGTGTTTGGTACAACTTGTGTAGTCGGGATATTCACATTGTGTAAACAATTCAAAATCTATGTTTAACTTGACTTCCTTGAGCATAATCTTAATTATACAAATATTGCAGTCCGGGATTACTTAATTGTTCACAACCTGTTAATAACCATCTGCAGATTTCTTTTTCTTCCTGTTTGTTTAGATCCTCGAAACGGATAAGCCTCTGTTTATTTTTCACTGCGATTTCGTAGTAATTCAGTGCTATGTCCTCTATCTTGTATTTTCCAAACAAATCACGTAACTGTTTTTTGATGATGTCCATTTTGCCATAGTTTGCTTCGTCCATTGGCAAATGATCCCACAGGTGCCAATTGATATAATCGGGAATTTCAAAACCCAGCGAAGCCAGTTTGCTCATTGAGCCCAGTCCTCCAATGATCAAGGGATAATGACCCTGGAGAAGGCACTTGTAGGTCTTCTCGGTAAAGAACACGTGTTCTTTGTTAGCAAATGTTTCGAACACGATATTGATCAAGGCATGGTTAGTTTTTTGATCTATCTGTAGTCGGCCATCCAGGTCCATCGGCACAGAACCAAAATTATTGAAAGGTATAATGTTTTTTCTCTTTTCTAGTCCTCCGGAGGCCAGATAGTTGTCTCGGCATCGTTCGACTGGACATCCTGTCCTGTTGACAGCATCATAACAACCATAACTGATCAAATTGTTTTCTTGGAATTGGTTTTCAAATATCCAATTAAAAAAGTCTGTCCTGAAAGGATCGGCCCGCCCCAGGATAGAAACAAACCAATGTTTACGATGCAGACTTATATCAACTTCATCTTCAAACAAAACCTGCAGATTGAATTGGAATTTTCTATGCCATACCTGCACGTTTGGAAATTCTTTTTGGTCTATGTTTAACACTGCTATCTCGTCAATTATAAAAAATTTTTTGTCCGGATTTTGTTTACTGATTTTTTTTATTACATCATTGTAACTTTGTCTGCTGGCCGGTTCGGGATCTCCGCAATAATTGACATAGTTCATGTGCCATAGCAACACATACTTCTTTGTGAACTTATGATTTAACAGGTCCGAAAATGTTATCAAGATTTTGGTTTTGTCAAATATGTGTTGATACCTGTCAAATTGTGATACAGTGGACGCGACAGGCGGTTGGGGTACCGCTGGTCCATAGTTCACAATTTCCAAATTTGGAATGTCAATATCAAGGAAACTATTCATTGCTGTGCATAATTATTTGATATCAAGATGGTGCTAAAAAAACATAACATACCCGACTTAAAAAAGAAACCATACGGCGGAGCATGGTGCATCGAAGATTTTGAACAAAACAATCATCTGTTCAACATAATCGACGAACATTCTCATTCTTTGGCAGATTTTGAGTCAGACTTGTTTTTGGAAGAATATTCGAAATGGTTTCCGTCGACTCACAAAATATCAGGATTGGGCACGTTTGATGGCAAGACGGTCAGTCAAGGAACGACAGAAAGTTTTGACAAATGGTATCAGGTCACTAATCACAGAAGGTTACGTCTGCTCAGAGGTGAATACTTCTATCATCAGATAGCCGCAAGAGAAGTGTATAAATCATTCAAGTGGATAGAGGACGGTCCTATAGAAAAGGACGATGTCGTGATTATAAGTTGTCCGTTCGCCGACACAGGAAACATACCAGACGACTTTGAAAAGATCATGAACAGTTGCGAAAAACAGCAGGTTCCAGTTCTTGTAGACATGGCCTACATCAATCTAGCCAAAGGACTCAGCATAGATCTTTCATATCAATGCATCAAGGTTGTGACCACAAGCCTCAGCAAAGTTTTTCCAGTCCCTCATTATCGCATAGGCATAAGATTTACAAAAGGAATAGACGATGACCTAATGATAGCCTATCAACAGAATCAATACGTAAACAAATTTTCTTGTGGACTGGGATATTACATGATGGACAAGTTTGGTGCAGATCATACTTTCGAAAAATACAGACAGAAACAGATAGAACTATGTGAGAAACTATCAGTGGAACCCAGTGCCTGTGTGTTGTTTGGCATAGACAGGAACGGAAAATACAATGAGTATAGCCGAGGAGGCAACACAAACAGATTGTGCTTTAGGAAACAATTTACAAAAAATTAATTATTTCTTTTTCCAGAATTTGATAAGTCCTGCCAGGTCTTCAAATTTTTCGTTGACGTACCAACCTGCGGCAAAACCTACTACGAATCCAATTGTCAAAAACATAATATTCTCCTACCAATATTTATCGTTGACTACTACCAAAAATGTTGTACAATTAGGCAATGGAATCCGAATGTTTCTATAAATTCAAAGTGACCAAACTCAAACCAGACGGGTCATACTATTTCCAAAAAAAGTATGACACTTGGTATTATGGTTATTTCCCATACAAAATGATACTCAAAGAAGTATGGGATTGGTACAAGGCCGGTGCAGATTGTGTAGAATTGGAGATGATCACACAGCAACAATTTGACAAAAGACTGCCAACACCGTTTGACAAAAAGTAAAATTGTGTTATAGTTAATATATGAAGACAATATTATCAATCTTGGTTGGATCGTTGCTGTTGATAGGATGCTCCGTACCAAAAAACCCAAAAGTAAGTTTTGGCAAGAAGTGTATGCAGAAAGGTGACACCATCTATTACTCATATGCTTGGGTGTATAACAAAGAACAAGGACTTGAAGCAGACCAAAAAACTTGCGAACTTATAAAGAAATTAGAGGGCAAGTGAGAGCACTAGCGATTCTACTCTTGTTTTCACTTACCAACTGTGCGGTTCCTGTGGTTACGTCAATGTTACCAATGTCGGGTGCCGTCGTTGGCGTGGCAAATGGAAAGATCACACAAGGCATGACAACCACGGGTGTTCAGATCATTGTGAAAAAAGAAACAGGTAAAACTGTTTATGAACATCTGTTCACGAAAGAAAACAAAAAAATTAATTAGATTCTAAATCTTTATCGAGTTTTTCAAAGTCCTCGTTGACTTCTTCTAGATACTCTTCCTGAGATTGATGTGGTATTTTGTCCGTTTTCAAGGCCTTGCACTCTTCTGTCCATGGAGCAAACACACATCCTATCACTTTTCCAGTCTTGCCCATGTTGGCTATCGTGTCTGTGAGCGTTGGTTGGCCTGTCTGGTCGGCAACCTTTGGTTTCACACAACCTGTGAAGGTCATGATAATGAAGGCCATACCGGCAACGGTTAGTAATGCTTTGGCGTGATACTGTGTGAAAATCATTTCAGATCTATTTACTCCGGACGTGGTCAAAACGGTTAAATTTGGACCACGTCCTAAAAGATGTAATTAAATTCCCTGAAGTCTTGGATCTTTTGAAGTTATGTTTTTCTTTGCCTTTGGTCTAGCAATAGAATCCATGCTTCTTTTCCTTAACTGGGCCTTGGCCGATACCTCTCTGCTCTTTTCCGTGAACAGTTTTTTTAAATCCCATTTAAAGTTCATGTCACCCTCCTTATAAGGTTAGGTGCGTTCCTTCGGCTTCTGCCTACTTCCAAGCATATTGCTCGAACGTGTTTTGTATTTAGCATATCTGGTATGCGTTAAACACATAGTACATTATTGTTCAGATTTGTCAATATCAAAAAACACGCACTTTCAGTTGACACAACCATCTCTATATGGTACAATAAGTACAGATGCAACTAATAACTATTCGCAACTAGATGACACCATTACTGACAAGTGCTTTTGTAATAGCCAGAGAAGGCCTAGAAGCCTGGCTTTTGGCCATGCTGGCCCTCACTGCGGTTGGTAATCACAAGGCACAGATCAGAAGCATATATTTTGCTGTAGCAGGCGCTATTTTAGCCACTTTGGCTCTGGGCAGTATAACTGTTCAGATCTTGGGCAACCACGCTAATATAGAGCGATTTGAAGCGTTAATCAGCCTATTTACAGCAGTTGTATTGGCCTATGTTGCTTGGTTCTGTCACGGTGCTAGTCAACACCTCAAAGCGTTGCCCACACACAATTCTCTGCTGTTAGGATTGGTCGTTTTTGCCGTGCTGTTCAGAGAGGGTGTGGAAGTAGTCATATTCCTTTCAGGCATCATTGTCACTACCATGGATCACTTTTCGGTGGGAATGGGCGTGATGGTTGGTTTGGTAATTTTGGTGATTTTGGGTATATTTGGACAGAGTCAAATAAAACGTATCCCGGCCAAGGTTGTCTTCAAATACAGCAGGTATGTTTTTGGGTTGCTGGCCATATACTTTGCCTACAACGGCATCACGGAACTGCTTGAATATTCACATTGATTGTAGTATAATATGTTAAGGCCCGAATAGCTCAATTGGTAGAGCAACTGATTTGTAATCAGTAGGTTGGGAGTTCGATTCTCTCTTCGGGCACCATAAGTTTTGGGGGATTGGTGAAGTGGGATCACGCATCCATGGCATGGATGAGTCAGGAGTTCGACTCTCCTATCCTCCACCAAGTGGTCCCTTCGTCTATCGGTTAGGACACGTGGTTTTCATCCTCGAAAGAGGGGTTCGATTCCCCTAGGGACCGCCAACAAAATATGTGCCCGTAGTTCAGTTGGATAGAATACGAGTTTCCTAAACTTGGGGTCGCAGGTTCGAATCCTGCCGGGCACGCCAAGGTTTAAATAGTTTTATGAAGCACGGTTATTATTCAGACGACAGCATTCCAAAGTTTACAAATCCTATGTATGATACCAATTCGCATGGATATCGCACACAGGAATTTTCACCGTTGCCACCTGGCAAAAAGAACGTGGTGGTGCTGGGTTGTTCACATACTTTTGGTGAAGGCCTAGAACAATCAGAAATTTGGTTATCAAAATTAGAAAACAAATTACAATCAAAACTTTTGAGATTTTGGAATCTAGCACAACCAGGAGCCAGTGCCGATCTTGTAACCAGGATATTGTTTGCCACAGAGAAAACTCTGTTTCCAAAAATTGTTATCGTGTGTTGGCCTGTGAATTCAAGAAGAGAAAGATTGGATCTCGCTCCAAAAAATTTAACCAACGTTGATCAAGAATTGATTTTAGAAAACAATCACACGGATACAAATAACTTTTTGAAAAATTTTTTTCTAGTAGAAAAATTTGCTGAAAAAAACAGTTGCCAAACCTATCATTGTTTCGCTGACGAAATATATGATGTGGAACACAAAAACTGTTTCAACGAAAAAAGTTTAAGATCTTGCTGGCCCAAATGGTCAACGATCAAGACCGATCACCAAAATAGAAAACTACAAGACAAACCCAGTGTGGCAAGAGATGGCAAACACTTTGGAGAAGAGCACCACACAGAATTTGCTGATCTATTATTCAATCGATGGCGATCTAGACTGCGATAGAACTTTTGAATTTGGGATGATCTTGAACAGATTCGATCATCTTTCGGAATGTGACTGAACGATCAAAACGATGTGTGGACACATCTATACCGGTGTTCCAGTCTTCGATCTTGTTGAAGTAGACCCTATCAAAATTATATTGATCCGCAAGATCCAACATCATTGGTATTTCCGCCCAGTTGTCATTCTGCACCACCATGTGCAGGCAAACGTCAAAGGTCATTATCTCGCTGACAAATTTTAAATTTTCTTTTAACTGTTCCCAATTACCTCCCAACCTCAACTTCTCATAGGTCTGTTTGGTGGCACCGTCGATGCTGATCTGTAGTTCGGTGAGATTGTCGAACACTGTTTCGTTGTGGGCATACTGTTTCTTAAGTAGCAGTGCATTGGTCATCAACGAGTATGTGTGCTTCATTTGTTTTGGCACATTTCGCATGAAGTATCGATAGACCAAACTGGCAAAAGGATCTCCATCACTGCCTATGTGTACGTGAAGGCCGTGATCGGACTCGGACAGATATTCCAACACACGATCGGCCAACAGTTTCATTCGTTTCAATTCTGGACCACGGCTGTGGAAAATTTTTTGTGTTCGACAACTGGGGCATCTGAGATTACAGGAGTTGTCTATGGCCAATCTCAGATAGCGTATCTGCTGTTCCGAGGCTTCATAGAAACGACCGGCCTTGATGTAGGCACACTGTTGATTGTTGCAGTAACGATAAGAGCCGTCCGTGATAGATTCCTGTAGGTGGCGATGTGTGGCAGATCCTATGATGTCTCTGAGTGGAGATATCTGCAGGTTTCCGATGCTCTGTGGCAACCAGGCAGTGCATTCACAGGCATAACAGGATCCCTGTTTATCGATCAACACAGTGTCAAACGGTCTGGCACATCGTGATTTGATTTTGAGATTTTTATTGATATTGATGCCGTAGTGGTCAAACAGTCTTGGGTTAATCATTTTTGAAATTGGGATCGGTGATCATGTCCAAGGTCAGCACCACGTCTTCGGGGATTGTTTTTGCAACTTTCCGGTTGTCGGTGTTTGGTTTCTTTTTCCTGAGCCTACGCTGTTCACGTTGTTTTTGTTTCTCCATTTTTTTAGCACCCCTGGTGCTCTTGTAGTCGTGATGTATGCCCATTGTGTTTCTCCCATTATGCTGTCTTCTTCTGAAAATAATGCACGGTCCTGGTGTCTCTGCTTCTACCTCGACCGATCCTGATCTCCTTGCCAAAACTGTTTTGGAATGATGCTATCATTCTTTCGGCGTGTGCTCGGTGTCTGGGTTTGGTCAACTTCTGTGTTTCGTATATCAGCATACCGTTTTCACTGACCAAACGATGATAGTGTTCAGCAATGGCATCTGTGTCCAACAGATCAATGTCTTCGATCTGGATAGTGCAGGCAAAAGAATACACCACATCAAATGTGTCCCGATTGGACTCACAGAAATCCCGGAATCCTTTCTTTATCCAGGTAACGTTGTCGGGTTGTGCGACCGGCTCTGCATACGGTTCCACTGCTGTGCAGTGCCTGAACAGGTGTGCCAGTTGGGCAGTGAACTTGCCGTTGTTGGCTCCTGTGTCCAACAGAGATTTGTCCTTGCCAGTATACGATTTTAAATCAAACAGACGAATCCGTTCTTCCACGTTATTACCTATCTTGCTGTGCTGATATTGATCCCAGGCGTGTAAATTTTCTGCTTCACTCTTTTTCATAGTTTCCCTTTGGCGGCGGTTGCTTGATAGTAGTAATTATCGTGTCTGCGAGTGTGCGACGAAATTCTGTGTTGCTGTGTGTTTCAAAACTGTCCCGGAACAGTCCATTGAACTCGGGTTCTCGCCCACAGCCCACTGGCCATGCACGTTCAAAATCTATGATGCACAACTGATGTGATCGAACCATCATCATGCTGAGGCAGTAGCCCAGGCGTGTGTCGTTGGGTGTCCACCTATAGGCCAGGCGTATGTCGCTCTCGGCCAAGGCGTCAACTATGGGATCAACCTGTGCGAGATAGGGATCTCGGTTATCGTCAGCGAAATGCAGGAAAGGTCTGCCCACCCAGGTCATCTTGATCCACAGTTCGTCCTCGTTGTAGTCCAACAGTTGGGGGAAATGGGTGTTGCCGGCCAATCTCTGCAGGCAGGTCAGTTCGCGATAGAAACAAAGGTCCAGGCTTTCACGCAAGGGATCTATGGCTCTTCCAAATTTTGGTTTACGAGGCCTGAACTGTTTGATCACGTGTCCGTGCTCGGGCCAGCATTCCGTGATGCAGGTTTCTCCTGTAGAGGTGTACATACGTTTTACTTATAGGGGTCAGAGGCCGCCTTACGCTGTTTTACGCTTCGCTGTTTTCTAAATTTACGCTTACGCTGTCTTTTATTTTGACGCTTCGCTCCGCTCTTTTTACCAAATAATCAATCACCATCTGCATCCAACAGAGCCATATATTATAGTTGGATTGGTTTATATCTCTTTTGGAAATTTTCCAATATGCTCTGTCTTTTTTACGAGGTCCTTGGTCTTTGAGTTTCTGTAGAGACTCTAATTTAGCCAATTTCATTTCAGCACACCTGTAACGTTACAGGTCCATTTGTTTTTGTTTCCTATGTTTATAGATAGATGCCCTGCGTTGGGATACCATACTATAACATCTCCTGCTCGCCAACTTGTTTTCCAGGTATCCTTGATCTGCAAGGCATGGCCTGTCGATGAGTCTTCCATGAATATCAAAAATCTTAAAATGTTGCCAGATGGATATTTTTCTTTGAGAAGCACAAAGTTGTCCTGATGCCATGGCAAGGTATGTCCTGGTTCCTGCATGGTTGGAGTCACTATGCAGTCAGAGAAAGGTAGGTATTTGCTGATATCTTTTTCCCAATCAAAATTTATTTTTGGTTTCTGATTGGTGGTCTTCCATATCCTTGTGTTGTGTTCTGTGTAACCCCATTCTTTCCAGGTATCGACGATGCTGAACATTTTCTTTGCTCCGGGTTGCCATACTTCACCGTCAAAAGGACTAATATTGTATTCTGGATTAAGTGATCTCGACTTTTCACATTCGGTGACGTAGTGTTTCCAGGGAAGATCTATATTTCCGTATTCTATGAAGTCGACTTTCTCTAATTCGTCATACAAAATTTTCGCTGATACATATTCTCGCATTGTCGCCCCGTGCATAATCGGACCAAGCCTTGTTATCCCCCAGTCCAAAAGTTAAAGTTTTTGTCATATCTATTTTTAAATCATCACATATCTTTTTTTGTTGTGAAACGTATTTTTTAAGTAAGTGATCGTGTGTAAAGTTTGACATCAGACAGACTCCCACACAGGCCGCAAATCTGTTGAAAACATCCGCATCTTTAGAAGCAGAAATGTGATCGTCTACAAATTCTTTCCTGAATCTTATGCCTATCCTATAGTCAGCAACTCCATGTGACTTGCTCAGGCTTGTTGTAAAATCAGTAACGCAATCATGATTGATTGGGTATTCTATTCCGTTACCGATCCCAAAATAGGCACCGTCTATGAGAACCGGAACTTGTAATTTAGTTGCTTCATTCAAGATCTCTTCATAATTGTTGTAGTAAGATCCGTTACCACTAAAAGGAAAACTAATCACGATGCAGTCGTTTTTTCTTATTTTGTCTTCTTCCAATGATGTTATTTTTATTTTATAGGCATTGCCAACTATCTTTGAAAGAACGAAATCTATTTTGCTGACACGCAACCTTCTTTTATTATTTCTTGCTATGAATTCGGTTATAGCCTGACTTGTTCCGTAACAATACTCGGCATATTTAAAGTTGTCTAGATTTATGCTGTTGTTTGTGTTCTTTGTTAGAAATTTTCTAAATGATTCCTCCACTTCTATCTGTGTAATATGTTTGCTACCTGTGTGAAACACCGAAAGATTTTTTTCTATAAAATCTTTTGTCTCGTGGCTGTTGATGGGAACACTTGCCCTGTTCAATTTATAATTTTTTATTTTATCAGTCATTGAATGTTGTCCAACATCGATGAAGGATGTAGAACCAAATTCCATTTATTGACGGTTCAACCAAAGCCACTAGGCCGGCCTCCCAAAGGCTAGAACCTGTAAAATAGTAAACCACTGCCATGGCGATGCAGATGTGACCCAGTGTATAGATCACCGCAAGACCCAAAGAACTGGATTTCATCAAGGTCCTGAATGTTTGAAAAATTCCGTTTTTGAATTCACTCATTTGTTTTTAAAATATTTTTCTAGTTTATTTGTTTCGTTGGCATATTTTTCTGCTTCCGGCAATGCATCCTTTTTTTGTGTGATATTTGGCCATTTGTTTGACCAGGTCCTGTTGAATTCAACTAATTCACCACTGTCCAGGGGTTCAATAGCATCCACTGGACACTCCGGTTCACACACGCCACAGTCTATGCATTCGTCTGGATTTATAACCAACATATTTTCACCTTCGTAGAAGCAGTCTACCGGGCATACTTCTACACAATCTGTGTGTTTACACAATATGCATTTATCATTTACAACGTAGGGCATAGATACTTTCAATTATATTATAATTTTTGATATTTTTCAAGTGTAAATCCTTTTGCATCATATACATCAAGATATTCGGAATTGTTTGATTGTCTTATTATTCCTTGTCCCCAGACCACGTCATGATCGTGATAGGAAAATGGTTTCTTTATTGTGACATCTATATATTTTCCATTACCAACACCAAGTGTCAAAAATGTTACATACTTGCCTTTGTCTCCTCTAAACACTCTGCCGTTTGCTATCAGTCCTGCAAATTCAACTTTGTCCATGTAGAGTTCTCTTACATACATACCTGGCATAAAGTTTTTTGAACTCCACCAACCATATTTCCTATATTGAAAATCCGGTGTGTCCCATTTATCCGAGTTTGATGGTGTGACTACATCTATTCCTACTCTTTTTGCTTCAATTCTGTAAACCCAACGTCTATATGATCCATGACAATGTTTAAGACACGCCTCCCAGAACTTTTTTTTGTTATGTGCTTTTTGATAGGCTAGAGCCCAGATCAATCTTCCTAGATTTATGGCGTGAGCTCTGCACAAACCAAACCCAGACAGTCCTTGTAACATTTCTATTATTGAATTTTTTCTTGGGTGATTGCCAAGTCTTGTTGTAAACTCTAAGATTTTTTCTTCATTTTTTTTTGCGAATGCTCTCCTGTATTTGTCTGCCTCGTATTTGTCAATACCCAGCACCTCGGATATTCTGTCAATGGCATCGTCTTCATATACTATAGTGTCTTCCATTCTTTCCTTTGACCAGTCGTGAAACATTGTTGCCTTTTTCCTTCCTGACACAGCCACTGGTCTTATCAATGCTGTTGCGAACACACAATCTTTCATTGACTTTGGTTGTATGGCACGAAACAGTCTCCTCATTGCCGGGGATTCTGCCTGTGTGACTCCCAGCACGTCGCCCCTACATAATAGTTCCGCTGTCTCTTTATCTTCTTCAGGATACTCGGTTAATTTGGTCACGGGGTCTACTTCCAGCAGTTGAGATAGTCCTCTATTTGCCAAAATGTCCACCTTGAGGTGTTCCAAGTCCTCCACTTCGTTCTTGTCTAGTAGTATTTGGTTTTCCGCCGTGAACAGGCTTTTTGGTAGTTGTCTTTGAAACATCAGTATTCCTCCGCAGTGTTTTGATATGCATCTCTTCTTGCCCATCAGTTTTTGTTCAATCCTTTTTGCTTCAGTGGGATCAACACCAACTGACTCGTATGTGAACCTGCGAGGGAGTTTACCTTTCGCACCCAATCTTTTTGCCGCTTCTCGTTTAGCACTTTTTTCTTTAAAGAGCACGTAGTTAGAAATTCGTGCAGAACTTCCCGGCCACTTTTTGAATATCCTTTTCATGACTTCTTCCTGACTGTGGTGGGGAAAATCAATATCCACATCTGGTAGATCGTCTCTGTTTGGATTCAAAAATCGTGCAATGGGTATGCCCCACTCCACAGGATCCACATCAGTTATGCCAAGCAAGTAGCAGACCAACGAACTACCAGCGGAACCTCTGGTCATGTGAGGTATGTCTCTGGTGAGTTTTATGATGTCACATATTTGTATGAAGTAATCTACGAAACGTAGTTGTAGGATGATACGAGTCTCTTCAGCGAGCCTCTGGGTGTATTCTTCTGTGCCTGGGCATTGCCTGATGAATCTATCGTACAGCCTGGTTATGTCGTTCAGTTCTTTATCTTTCATTGCCTATGTTTGCCTATATTTGCCTTGAGCAATTTTACTTATCACCCAAGGAATTATAGGCAAACAAAATGGATCAATGATTAGAATGTAAACTTGATTCCTGCCGCGGCATCCTGCGTGTCAACGCCAGACGCTGGGTCGGTCATTTCGAAAGCGCCATATACGCTAAAGTTTTCGCCAATTTTCTTTTCGGCTCCAACTGTTGTGTAGGCGGCACCGTCCTCAATCTTGCCGTATCCGACCGAGTATGTAGTGTTGTCAATTATATGACTTGCTACTATCTCATTGGCAGATGTGGTAAGATTGGTGGTTTCCGTGTCCTTGATTGTGTGTGCGTAACCCAAAGTAGTTGCTTCAGATATGTCAAAAGTAATTCCAGCACCTGTGTACTGTATTTGATTTACTTTGTCGTCCGAGTAGGCAATACCTAAATTTAGGGTGTCACTCAAATCTAAAGATGCGGCTGTTTCAAAAACGTCAACACCAGATTTTCCAGTAGTTCCATCTACTTTGATCATGTTGTCAATTTTGACAGCACCAAAGTTGTTAGAATAAACTGCTGTGTGTGAGTCTCTGCTGAACAACTTTTGAGATGCATTATTTCCGTATTCTGGAAACACATCTGTTTTAGATGTCACAGCACCTTTGAATACCGAGTTCTGTCTTCCAACAGACACAATACCCATGTCGCCCATGTCAACACCAGCGAATGCCAGTTTTGAATCAAAGGGACTAGATCCCGAGTCGTCCGCATCTACATCTACTTCAATAGTTGCGAATCCGTTAACACCTTCTGAAATACTGCTACTGAAATTAGCACCAATGCTCGATCCGTTGTTTTCCGCTTTTGAAGTAGAAACGCCACTGTCATCTTCGTTGTTGCTGATCATGTAGTTCAAAGAACCATAAATGTCAACATCCACTTCGGATGCCTCGGCCGGAGCAGGTTTTAATACTGCCCATAAGATTCCAATTGCTACGATTATCGCAACAACCAATCCTGTTTTTTTCTTTGTTATTTTCATATTTCTCCTTATCTTTGTGTGGTAATTTTATTACCATACACAAATTCTGTCTATTGTAACGTGTATTTGATTAATTTGTCAAGAGTCTTAATTTGTTTTTTGGAATGTCTGTATTTCTTTTTATACAGGCACTATTTATCTACGTATATTTTGGTATTAGATTTTTTAATAGGAGTAATTAAATCTTTTTATATCTTCTTCAAAAATCTCACCAACACGGTTAATTGTTCTATCATTATAGAACGATTGATAAGATTCTGTATTTGATTTGTTCATCCAGACAGGGTTGTCAGTACGATTACAAATTTTTTTTATTTGTTCAAAATCTTTAGAGAAATTTTCAAGTCTAAGATATCTCATATTTTCATGACAATACAATGAACAAAGTTGTTTGTTCCAGGGCAGTCCTATGCTGGGATCTATTTCGGGATGCCAGTCTTCACAGTTCATCACAAAATGCTCAAATCCCTTGTCTAAGACTTTTAAATATTTTGACTTGTTGTGTTTGTTCCAGGTCTTTTTGAAATAGGTATAAAAACTTACTACTCTGCTCCATGGATTGCGAACAACACAAAAAAGATCGTCTTGCCATTTAGTTGGTAGTTTGCCAGGAACTTCATGGGTCATTCCGCTGTATTGATATTCAGATTTTCTTATCCAATCTGCTATACCATTGCCGCCACATTTGGCAATGTGAACGAAAGTTATTTTGTCCAGTGCCCTGTAAGCCATCACTTGATGTATTGAATTATCACATCATCGAATACGTTGCTGATAGATCTAAAATCGTGAATTTCGCAACTAGGATGCAGTGCTTCAAATCTTGATTTGTCTCTGTCTATGTCGACGGGATCTTCGATCACGTATATTCCTCCGGATTTTAGATGTTCCCAGGCAATTTGAAAAGTGTCTGCCTGTGTTTGATATTCGTGGTGTCCGTCGTCGATAATTATGTCAAAATCTTTTGGAATCTGTTTCCAAGTTTTGGTGTCATCTGATCTTCCTATATGTAATCTACATCTATCAAGATATGATTTATGATCATATTCGAACCATCTTAATTTCTTGTCAACTCCGTGTATTTCGGCATCATCAAAAAACTCATACCAAAGTTTCATGCTACTGCCTTTTAGTATTCCAATTTCACAAATTTTTTTGACTTTGTTTTTTAATGGAGTAAATGTTGGGTCGTAGTATTTGTCTATGTAACTGTGTTTGTCACCTTTGTCTGATTGATGTTCTTGTTTGTTGTAAAGTTCTTTTACTGATATCATTTTTTCTATTTAATAAAATTTATTGGACCACTGTAGGTTTTCCAATTTGATTTTGTTTCTAATTTTGAATAATATAATTCTTGTTCTGATATATCTTTATCTACAGTTTTGGTATCTAGTACAGGACACATCACGTCATTATAATATTTGAGGTGCTGATACACTGTGGGGTGTCTGTCTTTGATGTTTGGGTGCAGGGCATGATGATCCAAACAAAACTCCGCAAAACTAATAGGCATTGTTGGCATATCTTTTTTCAAAGGGTGTTTTATTTTGTGAAGTTCGGTATCTTCTCCAAGTTCCAAAGGAAAGGCAGTGAAATTGAATATCTTTATGTTGTTGTCGGCACAATAACGATTAGCAAGATAGATCTGTTCGTATGTTCTTGATAACAGGCGTTCTTTATTGTAGTCCGAACCTGTATATTTTCCTTCGCCCACATATGGCCATTTTTTGTTGGCATCTCTGCTCACACGATCAAAAGCCGACCACATCACAACCTGTGTAGACTTTGTGTCACAATTCAAAATCAAAGATCTAGCAATATCCTCGTTGCCCCATCCGGGTACTCCGTATCTTTTTACTTTGTTATCGTGCTCTAACCAATGAGTCCAAGTGGGCCATTGATATTCCGTGTAACTGCATCCGTATGTCTTAAACTCCATGTTTTTTTAGATACTCTCGTATACCCTCCTGGCTCTCTGATTTTCCTTTCTTATTGCCCGCGGCATGAAAAAAATATATTTTTGGTTTTCTCCTGAAATGTGCATTTTTGTAATTGAACCACTCGTCCATTTTGGTTATCTTTACATTACTTTTGATATTTGCCCAGTTTAGGATTTCGCCGTCGTGAGCATTGCCTATCTCTTTGAATTTTTCTATCCATGGTCTCATCACGTCTCTAGATTTTTTGGTCAGAATAAAGAGACCAGGCTGAAATCCTTTTTCACGCACATCTTCCAAACTGCACTCTTTTTTCAGCAAACCGTGATAGAATGTATCAAAATGTTCTTGCGTCTCCGCATTTTCTATTTTTGAGAAATGGCAATACTTGAACGTGTCGTTATCTGGATACATCTCGAATATGTCTGGTGCCCATGGCATAGCGAATATATCACTGTCTGCATATAGTATTTGATCATATTTTTGCCACCATTCCTCGTCTAGCCATAAATCAAATCTTTCAAATGTTGGATGTATCCAATTGATCTTGGGTTCGTTGATTTCGATATAATCAATATTGTATTTTGCACAATATTTTATAAAACTTCTTGAACTGATTTCGTGAAGTGGCTGGTTCCGTAACAACTTGTTGTAATCCGGCTGTGAATATTTGTCGGCTGGAATCCAATATTGAACTATACATTTCTTCATATATGTATTCTATGTCGTTACTGTTCTTCATCTGAGTGTAACTCGTTGAGCAGTTGTCTCAGTTTGCCACCCTCCACTGTGGCTTTGACTTTGCCGATATCGTCGCCTTTTCTCGGATCAATTTCTTTACTGTCTCTCGCATCAGTTTTTTGTTCAGATGGTGATACTTTGCTTTTTGTTTTTAGATTATCGTATATCGTGCTTGTCTGTTTCTTGAACTGTTGATATTCTGGGTCTTCTGCTAGGTCTCTTATTCTCAGTGTGTCCACGTCAAATTCCAAATCTACCTTTTGGCCAACTCCCGAACTCGATCTAGTTTTCATAAACTGTATCTGATATCTGCCACGTTCTTTCATCGCTCTCGATGTGAATATACCAATCACGTTGTCCGCTGTCTGTACTTTTGACAAACCACCAGAGATGTGAGAGTGATCAAACTCAATCTCCTCAACGGATGCCCTGTTCAACTGTGATGCAGTTGCCATTATCATTTGTGATTCAGTTGCGAAGTTTCTCAGTTCTTCCGAAACATATTTGTCTTTTATGAACAAATCAGCAGGTGATATTTTTTTACTTTTTGGCATCATTAAATCCAAGTAATCGATCAGTATGCAGTCTATCTTTTTCTTTTGCTTCAATTGTAGTTCTTTGATGTATGCCTTTATGTCGTTTACATTACTGCCCGAAGGGATATATTTGATTTGTATACCTCCTGACTGTTTGCCCATCATTTTCACTTTCATTTCAACATTGTCTATGTCTTTCATGACTTGCTTTGTAGGAATGTTTGCCATCATTGAATCTAATCTCATGGCACACAACGCCTCACTTAACTCAAAAGACACATACACACAGTTCAATCCCGCTGATGCCCAGTTCACTGCCAGGTTTTGTAAAAACAAACTTTTTCCTGCTCCAGAACCACCTGCAAATATGTTCAGTTCACCTCTGTTGAAACCACCGTAAAGTTTTTTGTCGACATTGGGCCATCCTGTGCTTACCTGACCGTTTGAATTTTTAAGTGCCTCTAATCTTGCTCTCGGATCCTCAAAGTAATCAGTACCCAAGTCCTTGGTTAGACTTATGCTAACTGCTTGTTTAATTTTGTCTTCTACAGGATTGTAATCGCCACGTTCCAGCAAATCTGCCGATTCTAATATTGCCTTTTCCATTGCTTTGTGTCTCGCAAATGTTTCAAACTCGTCTAGCAACCAACTGAAATGCGAAGGATCTAGATCTTTTGCTGATTTCAACTTGATCTCGTGTTTGGCATTCACTTGTTCTACATCAGGCATTACCTTGTATTCCTCGGAATATTCTTTTACAAAATTTGCGATTGGTTGCAGTTTTCTGTCAAAACTCGTTGGCTCAAAAATATTCTGTGCTCTAGCAAATGATTCGGCGTCAGCCAAAAACATTTCTAAATATAATTTTTGTACATCGAAACTATAATCAGCCATACATCTTTCTTTTTAGATCAATTTTTAGTTTATTGGACTCTGTTGTTTTTAAAATACTTTGTATAACAAACAGTCTTCCGTATTTTAACACAGCATCGGCCACGTCATCAACACCTTTTTGCCATTCTGGAAAAGCAACACTCCAACCAAACTCTAGTGCCTGGTTTATGAGTTTCTCTCCCGGAGCATCTCTATCTGGTACAACAATTACCTGCCTGTTCAAACTGTTTATAAGGTCCTTTTGTGTATCATTTACCTCAGAACCCAATATACTGACACCCGAAATGGTTAAAGCATCAAAAGGTCCTTCTGTGACAATTACAAATTTACGTGACCAGTCTTGTGCATCTAGATTGAACACATAACCTGGCTGTACATCTGTGTAGTATTTTATTTTGTCTGAATTTTCAAAAAGCCTGCCTGTGTATCCTACAATATCTCCTTTCCAATAAAACGGAATTAAAATTCTTTTGTTAATATCAAAATTTGAGTCTGGAGAATACAAGAAATCATACCAGTCTGGTTGAATACCTCTGGATTTCAGATAATTCAATAAACCATCTATTTTTTTGTATTGTGGTTCTGTTAGATCTTGTGCTACATATTTTTCCAACCAAAAATCAAGTTTGTGAGAATTTTTTGGCAAAGATTTTTTTTTGAAATCAACAAATTTCTTTTTTTCATATTTGGTATCTGATTCTTCATGTCGCATCGCTTCTATGGCTAATTTTTTGATAACATCATCTGATATGCCCAACCAACTCATTAGTTGTCTCATCCTGGCTGTCAGTTTCCTACCAATGATATAACTGGCCTTGTATCCGCAGTTAAAACAGTGATAACTTAGAGTGCCGTCGGCCGTGGTCATTATTCCACCTCTTTTTCTTTTGTCAGGGGACTCTCCGTTGTACACACAACAAGGAGCATTGAATGACGTCCATCCACTTGGTGTCTTTTTCTTGCCGGCAGGCAAAGAAGTCAGAATAGTCGACTGAATTAGATTCATATCTTATATTTTACTGTCTATAGAGTATTTTGTCAAGTGTTCCGGTATTACCAGAAGAGTTTCCGTAACTGAATCTTACGTTTTGATATACACCATTGAAATTTTGATATACCACCGAATCCGAAGCACTGATATCAACATTTGCTATGTCAAAATAGTCTGCGTCAACCGGACTAGTGGAAACCATTGTGCCTTGTATTTTTACTCTGCCCGCAAAACCTGTGGTATAGATCGCCGCAGTATGCAGAGCCAAATTATTGTTCTTTCCTGGATAGGCATTGATCGCTGATGAAGTCTTTGCTAAAGGTCCTGTGGTACCGGTAAAAGAAGTTATCTCGGTACTGGGTAAAAATTGGGGATATGCCCCATCCAGCAATTCTATTGTGCCTGAACTCACGTAACTTGTGTCTGCGTAAGTGACTAGGGTGCTACCGTCTGTTTTGATCTCGTTGATGCTGTACTCATAAAATTTGTTTTCAAGATCCAACAGGTCACCGTCTGTGATTTCGATCTGGGCGTTTCCTTTGGTGCTTATTGTGGAACCATCGTCTAGAATGGTTAAATTACGTTGTAAAACTGCTTTTTTTGATTCTGTATCTATTATGTTGAACTGATATGTTTTGCCAACAACATTTTGCCTCTTTTGATCTTCGTTTTTGAAAGTAAAAGTTATTGGATTTCTTACTCCCCTATATAATCTTAGGCGCCTATCGTACACTTTTGAGTTCCTTCCATGATAACCGTTTTGGTAAACGATTATACCATTTGATATTAAATACCTTGTTACTGTTTGCATAATACATATTTAACAGTATTTATTGGATTACTGATGAACGAAATTTTTGATAAACTGGGCAAGAAATTCCCATTCCTGTCGCTTATACAAAAGGGCGATTTAGAATTTGTGGGCATAGTGCAGAATCAAGACAATCAAGTCACAAGTTTTTACGACTACGGTCGTATAATGATGCCGCAAGACAAAGCAACATTTTTGAAGATGGGCGAAACTTGGTGGTGGGAATCCAATAGAAAAATACCCATCAACATATTCTTAAAGAAAGACTTTGTGTATTTCAGGCACACTTTGGTTACACTGGCCACAAAAGACATCGTGATAAAGCACGGTCCTGTGGTTAGATTAGATGAAATTGCAAAGAAAAGAATAAAGCGTAGAACAATTCAGTTAATGAGACGTCCTACTTAATTGTACTGTTAATTCCACAATTCCTTTCAAAGTATCTGGTCAAGGGACTATCTTTATGGTAGGACGAGTACTCGGCTCGAAATACTTGTTTCTTTTTAGGTTTACGTGGAAGTTTTTTTTTGATTTTCTGATGTCGCATCAAAACTATATTTAGCATTAGACATCTGATTCATCTGCACAACAATCGCTTGGGCATACGCAACAGCGTGAGACTTTTTAAAAAAGTAACTGCCGTCGGATGGTTTAATCCAAACTTCTTTGAGAATGTCTACCCAGTCCTTGTATAAAAGATGTCGTTTGGCTGGCCTGATTATGGCCAACACTGCGGCCAGTTGTTCTATGTTCTTTGGCTCCAGTTTAGATACTATCTCAAAATGGCCATTCAAATGGAAAAGTTGTTCTACAATTTTTGGGTCTTTCAGCATATCCCAATTAGGTTCCTGGATCATTAGTTCAACTAATTCTTGTTCTGACTTTATGTTTTTATAGATATTCACATTCAATAGATCTATCTTAAAATAGCCTCTGTCCTCCGCTGTTTTATAGTTCAGACTACTGTGTCCAGACAATGGATTTTTTGGTATTTTGTGAAAATACACACCGGTTTTGTGTTTTTCATGTGTGTGGTTTTTAATAATTGTCGCAGGAGTATGTTTGAATAGTTCTAAACATTTGTCTCTGTCAAAAAAATCTATATCTACATCAGGCATTAATTCAATCTTCCTTTGTCAACATTTTCTAATATGTCTAAGTTTGCCGTTGGATCAAAAATTTTCAGTATCTCCAAAACCCTTTCTGTGCCCGCAGTATGTGGAGTATTCTTGTTCATATCCGGCATAACTAATTTTTTTAAATTTCCATCTTTGCCAATAACCAAAACACTATCTCCTGACATTATTTCTAATCCATTTTTTTGACTACTCAATTTTGGCCTCCTTTACTGTTTCTTCAACAAACAGTAGATCTGATTTGTAATTTTTGAATTTGTTATTCCAAAATATTGGATCAATAAATCTATCACACATTTGTAATTGCTCATCGTTAAATGATTTTAACATTTTTTTACCAGCTCTGCAACCGAGCACCAACCAGGGAGATATCTTTCCTTGTTGTATATGCATAACAGCACGATTGGTGTTGACCAATCTGAAATAGTCACTCCATTGAGCGTTTTGTTCCTGTGCCCAGTCCATCATTGTTGCTATTGTTCTCTGCAGGGCAGATTCAACCGGCTCTGATTTCAAAACGTCTATAATGTATGCTTCGTACAGATCGTCTCTTGCCCAGTGATCCAGTTTGATTTTTGAAGTAATGATGTAATCGATATATTTGTCTGGATACAACGGATTGATGTGCATCATATATCTACCAAATTTTACAAAGGCGTTGTAATAGGCACTTTTGCAGAAGTCATCATATGTTTTTGGTTTTGAAGAATTTTGATGTATTTGATAAAATCTTTGAAAAACTATGAAGGCATTCTGCACCCATTTTTCATGTTTTTGTAAATGTCTTCTTTTTGGTTCGCATAGATGCACTTGCAGTGTCCTTGCCTTTTGGAATGTTTTGTTACAGTATGTGCAGGTATTAAGATTTGATTCCATGTGATTCCAAGAGTTCTTCTAGTTCAGCGTCTGTGATTATAGCATCAAGTGTCTCGAGGTCTTTTTCCTTCATTGCTGGAAATATTTCCTGCAGTTGTTTCAGACTTTTGTTTGGTACTTTTTTCATTGGTTTTATCCATGGATGAAATTGTTGTTTTAATCCTCCACACATCGCAGTAAGTATCCAGCAAAGTTTTTTGTGTTTGCCTGACAGCGTAAAAAGATGTTTGTTCACGCACTCGTTTATCATTTCTAGATAGTGTTCCTGATAAAATTTATCTCCAGTAACTGAACTAGCATACCTCATTATCATGTACGGAGAGTAAAGGCTTCGCTCTTTGTCATCGATTCTATCATAGTAATCTTTGTTACGAAAATCTATCGCTTTCATTCCGTTCCGAAGTTCAAAAAATTTTCTATTATCTTTCTTTTGTGTTACCATACAGATCCGTAATCGAGTTGTTCAGACTGCCTTGATATGTCCTTTACAAAATAAGCACAAGGCGGATTTGGACGATCACTCAAGGGCACTGCTAGAATCTGACCAGATTTTATTTTAGGAAAATACCATTTTACTTCCTGGTAGATGTCTACTATGTCCACTCCAGCAAAATCGGGTCTTCCACCTGTAAGTGGATTGAAAATAAACGCCTCAAAACCTCTATCATTTAAACTTGTTATTGGCAAGACGTGTAATTCTCCTTGCTCGGCATCTCCTATAATCATTTTCCAATCCAAAGGCATTTTAATTTTGTACTTTCCTACTTGTAACACTGCCGCTGGTGCATTAAAAGATTCAAGAAAAATTAAAGGAATGAAATAATAATCTGGGTCTTGAGGATTTGAGTTGTCAAGAACAGCAAATCTCAAACTGTCATCCACATATTCCGGAATCTTTTCCAACGTGTATGTTTTATTATCAATTGTAAGGATTTTCATAATCTATCTTTTCTATATTATACGGATAATTGGCCTCTTTGTAAAACTTTTTCCTCTGCCCGAGGTGTCTTTTAGCAAATTTACAGGAACTGGTAATGTCCCATATCTGTACATTGTCTTTGTCTTCTGCCTTCCTGATACCACGTCCTATGCTCTGTATCACTCTAACGAATGACTTGCCAGGCTCTATGAGAACAAGATTAAAAATCCTAGGAATATTAATGCCAACAGCGGCAACTCCATATGTGGCGATAATAATTTTATTTTTCGCAGTAGATACTTCATCATAGTGTTCTTTCCTTTCTGGGTTTTTGGTTGAGCCTGATATAAACACCGAACCTTTTAATTTTTTTTCTAGTATTTCGCCTGCCGATATTCTATCCACTAAAATCAATGTGTTTCCAGAAGTCGCTATACTATCAATTGTTTTGGAAATCCAATCCATTCTTGTACTATCGGTGGTAAGCCACTTTAGTTCCTCCTGATAGTTTTTGAACTCGGGGTGGTCTTGTGTCTGTAGCACATTTACATTGCAGTTGGCTAAAACTCCTTTGTCCTGTAATTCCTTCGCCGCAATCTTATTGACAACATCACCTATACTACATTTGAGACCATAAAATTCAAAATCCGCTTTTGGCACAGTACCTGTCAAACCCCAACGTATGCCACAATGAGCAAATGGTCCTGTCAACATTCTTTTAAGTACATCGGCCTTGGCCATATGCACTTCGTCGACTATAATAGTATTGATTCCTTTTATTGCTTCTAAAAAATCTGCTGTGTGTTCGTCCTTGCTTTTTTTTTCTAAAACATTCAATGATTGCCAGGTTGCTATTGTATTTTGTCTTCCTAGTTCTTTTCTATCACCGTAGTATACACCTACATCGAGATTACAAGTCAAAAAATCGTCTTCGGTTTGAGTCACTAGGCTTTTGTTAGGAACAATGGTCAGTGTTCTTCCGTAGTCTTCAACTAATTTACAAAGGGTGGCTGTGATTATTGTTTTTCCCGCTCCGGTGGCTATTTCTTGTATGCACTGAGGACTTTTTATAAACTCATTGATTATTTCTACCTGGTAGTCTCTCAACTCAATTGGTTGTCCTGCACAAGGATGTGATTCCGGCCAAGTGATATTTGAAAGATAATTTTTGTCTATCAGTGTGAATTCAAAATTATTTGGAGTGCGATGATCTTCCAGGTCAACGTATACACCTGCGTCTTCTAATATTGGTAAAATTTGATCCACCAATGCCAGATAGGTGGTGCCGCCCAATCCAAAGAAACTGATCTTTCCGTCCCATCTTCCAAGTTTTACCGCTGGTAAGTGCCTCGCATAAGGTATCTCAAATTTGAATTTGCTGTGTAGTTTTTTCCTGTGATCTAATGATAGATTTTCAAATTTTACATTTACCTCGTCTTTGATCACAAGTTTGCAACTGCTCATTGTTTGTTTTCCTTATATAGGTTTTCTACTTGTATAATACAATCTTTTTGAAAGATTATCAACCAGGATGTTTACCGTATTTGAGCCAGTTGGCCAAAAACTATTGTCCTCGATATTAAGTGCCACTCTAGGCCTAAGATTAGATTTTAAAAAAGTTCTTGATAATTTCCTGTTTATAAAAATAACTTTTGTTTGGTTTGAGATTATTTTTGATGTTCTAGAAAACGATACCAGGTCTAGCCATCTTTCATAGATATCTTTTCTTTCTCCTAAATGTTTGGTTCCATAAACACTTTCTAGACTATATGTATCTTCTGTTTTGGCTCTGAAATCGATAGGTTCTTTGAAGTCATAAGTGAAGGAAATTCCGCTGTCGGCCAGTCCTAGTCCCTTCCAGGCCTTAAAAAAATTTTCAACTTCTTTTAGATCTTTATGCGTCTCTAATTCAGCATATGGTACAAATATTGGAAAGTCGTTAAGTTCCATTAATGCTGATAATGTTTCCTTCAATGAATACTTGTTTCTGTCTATCCATATGTTTCTGTTTGTAGAACACGCTATCACATCGGCCAAATGACTTTTTTCACTAGTGACTGTTGTAAAATTTTTATCGCAATATATATTTTTGTTTACGACATCTAATTGTTGTATAAACTTTTTATTTTTATAGTTTTTATTCCACCATTCGTCAAAACTTTCATCAGCATTCTTAAATTTAATTTCTTCGTCTTGAATATAAGCACTCATTTTTTTATAATTTAACTTTTCCTTTTTGATATTCTCGTAATCGTCTATGATTTCTGGATTTAAAATTTGGAAATCATACCTTATCGAAATCAAGGCGAGGAAATAACAGTTGACATCTATGTAATCAAATGTCCAAGACTTGGATTCTCCATCATATTGAGAAAATTTTAAGCCTCTGAGTTTTTGATGGTTTAGGCATCTCACCAATTTAATAATTTTTTCGTTGTAAGGAAATTTAAGTTCAATTTTGTGATTTCCTAACTCGTCGGTATATGATCGGATTGATTTTTCAAAGTCAATCTTACGAAATTCGTCTCTCCACACAGGTTTGTCTATTAACGGTTGTATGTCTATTCCATATTTTGTAAAGAGTGTTTTGTATCTTTTTATCATAGCCAGCGCCAATCTGCCTTGTTTTTCAGTCCAGGCATAATCGCTTTCGGCCAGGCTCCTAACTGTGCTTACATCTTTCCCGTGTACAGTGAAACCTTCCCACATATTTTCATTATATGCTAATATTTCTACTGCTTTTTGTATGTTTTCTGGTATTAACGGCTGTGTGTTTGACATATAAATTCTGATAATTACTAGTATAGCACAACTGGTAAAAGTGTCAACCTATGAAGAAGAAAAAACAGAAAAAAACCAGTAAAAAAATGGTTAAAAAAGTGAAGTTACGTGTCAAGCAGGCACTGATCACTCGTGGTGGTATCAAAAATCATAAACCAACAGTTGCACAGGCACAATCCTGGTTCAACGTTTTGAATCAAGGAATTTTTTACGGAAGATTAACTTTGCCAACAATCCAAATCAAGAGACTGAAAGACTGTTTTGGCGAATGTGAATGCAGTTGGGACGCAAGAAGTGTCAAAACAAGAAGAAATCAACTTCCCGTTGACAGTTTAGATCACCCAACTGTGTCTTTCAAGATCACTTTGAAATCAAAGTATGACACCTGGAAAGATTTTATAGAAACACTGGCTCATGAGATGGTACATCTTCATCAAATGACCATTGACAAAGATCCTTACTCAAATCATAGCGCCAAATTTTTTAAATGGCGTCCTAGATTCAAGACTTTTGGTTTAGCACTGACTCTTTAAACTCTTTGTAAGAAATTATTTTTGTATTTCCGAGATCTGTCCCGGTCTGCAGATGATTTAGGTACTCCGGAGGACTGTCGTGGACGATTGTGAAGTGGCAGTATGGTCTTTGTTTTACGGTTTTCCTAAATTGTGTTAGCCATTGTTCAAAAATCACGTCATTGTGCCTAGGACCGTAGTTTTTTGTATCCTGATAAATGTTGTTCAATTTGTCTTTTCCAAATTCAGCAAAATCAAAACCTAAAAGATAAAGATTTTTGTGTCCATGTATCAGTGATGTCCAGATTGCTTGGTTTCCGCTGGTGTAATGTGGATTTTTTGGTATTAGGACAAGTCCTGTTAAACGATTTACCTCAAGCGAGGGAGCATAGCACCAGCATTTTTCGTATACCTTGTTGTCGCTGATTTCTTTTGTCATTTTCGCATCAACCGAAAACAAGAAATCCGGTATGAAATCTCTGTACAATGCGTTGCACCCATATGTCTGGCCTGAACCTCTCAACGATTCAAGGTCAAAATTTTTTCTGCTGGGCCCGTTACCGATAATGTATGCGTTTCCTTCCGGAACCGCCTTTACCTTGTCTTCAACATATGCAGTTTCCTGAATTTTCTGTCCTTTTCTGATCACGGTATTGACAATTATAGTCTCTCCTGTGTATGGTTCCCACTCGATTGGTTCAATTGTTTGCCTAGAATTTAATTTCACTACTTTCATTTGATGTATTTCTCCAATAATCTTTCTCTAATTCTTTCCCAAGGCAGTCCCTGAGATATTTCCTGTGTTGTCCATTCTGTATATGCCAATCTATGAGCCCACTTTTCTCTGTTTGGCATAGCAGGATAGAGGATGTCTGTGATATTTGTGTTTCCCACGTCATGACAGAGGCTTGATTCAGATACAAAAACAGGTATTCCATTGAAAACAGATTCTATAGCAGGATTAGAACTATGATTCACAACCGCCCAGCAAGATGTCAGTATTTTTCTAAAATCTGTGTCATCGTATGTGGTCCAGTCTCTTTTTGGATAATTCACTCTTACATATTTGAATTGTTTTTCGTCAAATTCTATCTTGTTTCTAGGATGAGGTCTGACCACAATAGGCTTGTCACAATATTTTCTTATTGTTTTTATCTGTTGATTAATCCATATCGGCATTTTTGGTTTGCCTACCCACTGTTCGCTGGTATCGTGCTGTCCACAAATGACAATCACGTTGCCAGTTTGCTTCCAAGGCACTAGATCTATGCCTAACCCTTTCCATCTTTTGTCGTCGAACGTTTGGTTGGCAAAATCGGCGTCTCTGTTTATTCCGTTTATGCCCATTTTCCAGGTCACATTTCTTTTTATTCCTCCCACCTCTAGCACAACAATAGGTTTGTTGTGTTTTTTGAAGAAATCCCAAACTTTTTTGTTTTCGGCCATCCTTCCCCGCCAAAGCACTGACCAAATCACCGCAACATCGCACGTGTTGTCAAATTTGTTTAAAACTATTGTTTCGTTTTTGCTTTTTAGATGATCAATGAACGCTTTGAACACGGGTTTTGAGTTCAAACTGCCATAATCTGGAAAAATTGCTATTTTCATGATCTCCACGTCGGTGGTGCTTCTCTCCAATAATCGACTTTGCTGACATCCGTGCTACTTTTTGATCCCCTCAGGTCGTTTTTCGCACTGGTGCCTAGTGTCTTTCTCTTGCCTTTGAAATGATCCATATAAAGTCCCAGCTCAGAGTTGATAAACACGTGATGGCCTTTGACTCCTTTCCAGTATCCAATGTCGTTTACTTTGATGTTGTGTTTTTCTCTGTAAATTTTAGACAGATGCCAAAAGATATAACTGTCGTGCCATTCCATTAACTGGAACACCTTGTCACTTGTATAAATTTTTTCTAAATCATTGGCAAAATTCAAAATTTCTGGATTTTTTAGATTGTAACCAACAAATCCACACTCAGGATACTTGCCGCCGTCGTTTTTTTCGGGATTTTCTCTACCCAAATATGTTAGCATGGTATCTTTGGGTATCAACGACTCGAGAAACTGTCTGGGCATGGGTCTAAATGTGTAAGTGTCGGCATCCAACCATATGACGTAGTCGTAATTTTTGTCAATAGATGTCTTGATACTGTGGGTCACACAGAATATTTTGTTTGAGAACCTTACAGAGTCAAAAAGATAGGTTCCTTTGTTTTTGTCACTGCCATTAAACGCCGTTGGTCTTCTTACACCCCCCTCAATTTCCTGCAGTTCACCGCAGGCCACTGGATCGTCCTTGTGTCGCTGTTTGAATTCGACCAATTCTGGTTGTACTTCATGAAGATCTATCCATTTCACTCTAGGTGAAATAATTTCTTTGGTTTCGGGTTGTGGTCCTTCGTGATAGATGTTTATTGCTGTACCGTCGGGCCAATTTTTAACAACGCTCTCTACAGATCTTTTTGCGTACAGAGTCCAAGTGCCCGGTTTGTATGAAGTTATGACCTTAATTTTCATTGTCTTTGATATTTAATTTTTTTTTGAAACGGGCGAATACCTTTCCTGACTTGATTTCCTCTGTGCTCCATAATTTATATCCAATGTCGTGCAACCACTGGGTCCTGTCCGGCATACTTGGTGTTTCTATTTTGGAAAGGTCTGTGTTTGCTACAGGCCAAGAAAGTGCAAGATCTGAGGTATTAAAGGTAGGGATTCCACGAACGCAACAGTCGACACCGGCAGTAGAATTGTGAGTAACAACAGCATGACAGTTAGTTATCGCCTCCTGGAGTTGGAATCTGTAGTGCTTTTTTTCATCTCCGTAAAAATGTTTTTGTCCTATTGCTACTTCAACATCATTAGGAAATTCGTTCAATCTTTGTGATATGGAATCTATGTGATTTGGATGCGGTCTCGCTATAAACTTCCTATCGGTCAAGGGTCTTATTTTTTGGTAAACATCGTTGAACCATTTTATCGGATCTAATTCGTTCATGCTCCAATTGTCTTTTGGTTGGAGTATAAAAAGTATTGGATCATCTGATTGTGACTTTCTCCATGGCTCGTGTTTGACGTCAAATTCTTTTTTAAGCATTTCCCATCTATCTGACGGAGAGTTGTCTGATAAAAAATCACCATTGTTCATTGGTGAGAATAAACTGACACGCCAGTAATGGTTTGGATACGTTGAAACGTTACCAAAACTGCTGAGCAGGCCGCCATCAAATGTGATTACTTTTGTGCCTTTGGCTTTGGCATTTTCTACTAGTTCCAATCTTCTTCCTTTGGTGTGATGTCTTTGATTGGTACCACCATAACCAAACATACAAGCAATCGGTGTTGTTGGCTCCATTTCGCCTTCTACCGTTGGACCGGATCTGTCTTCGTTGACCATTATGGGTTCATCACCACAGGCACTAATGCCCTCCATCATCCATTTCAGCAAGTCATAACTTGAACCTCTTTTCCTGTCTTTTACTGTCCTACGAAAAATCTCAACTTTCATTCAATATTCTCCATGCTGTGCCATCTGACATTTCTTGCATATTGAAGTTGGAATATGCGAGACTGGAAAACAGTGGCATCCTCTCCTCGTATTTAGGCGTTTCTATCTTTGAAAAATCTGTTTCTGATATTGGCAAAGCCGCACTTGCTCGGGGGTCACAAAAAACTGGCACACCGTTGTGTAATGCTTCCACTATTGTATTGCTATTGAAAGTTACAACGGCATGGTATCTATTCCAGTCGATCGGTCCTTTGTGGTTGGTCGGTCTGTCAATTTTTACAGTCGCACCAAATCGATCTTTTGTGATCTCTGGATTGTATGGTTTTTCCCTCACATCTACATACCTGTCTGTGCTGTTGTTTAGTATTTTTAATGTATCTGTTATCCAGTTACCAGCATCAAAAAAATTTTCAATAGCCATCGTTGGTGGCAAGAACAAGATGTCTTTTCCATTTTTGTTCCATGGTTTGATATCACGCTTAAAATATTTTTCATAACGATCAGAGGGGACATTTTTCAAAGTAGTTTGTGTGTGTGCGTTTTTTGTTATCCTCAGCCAATGCGGACTATCATGAGCATTTGAAAAATAACCGTGATCCATGAAATAAAAATCTCTACCTACTTTTTGACACCATTTGTAAACTTCACCTGATCCGGCTAATATGCCATAGAAAGCGAGTGTTTCTTTGGGTAACTCTTTTAACTTCTTAAAATCGTATATTTTATGATTACCCGGCGTGCCTTTCACAAATGCATCAACATATCTCTGCGTCCTGGGTTTGGTTGTGTGTATTCCTGCTACTTCTATCATAAAAATTTTATCACTTTGTTAATATCGATTTTTAGATTATTGTAATCTTTTAATCTTTTGACATTTTTTGGTTTATGAATATTTGTCATAGGAACTTTGTCTGCCAATATAACATGATGTTTGTGTCTGAGAAACATACTCAGTATCGGATATGGTTTTTTGTTTATCAGTTCGCTCTGTGTTATCTCTATCACTTTTGTATCTTTAGGTGCCCATAATGTGTTTATTAATCCTGCTCCATGGGTAGACATGATATGGGTGGCTTCGCTGAAAAGATCAATCTGGTCTAACAAAGTCATATTTGATAAATTTACCTTTTCCCAGCCTTTAAGTGCCATAAACAGTTCTTCCGAGTTTGTCAATTGCCTGGCCGGTGCGTCGTCTCTGGAAATAAAAATTTTTCTTTTAGCAGTTTTCCTTTTGGGCATCCATCTTTTGTTGATCCATGGTGCCAGGTGTGGTGTTATAACTCCGTCATCGCAATTACTCATACTTGGTACCAGCAGGTCTTCAAAATGCCAATATTCGTACTTTGGCATAATAATAAATTTCATTTCGGGAAATGCTTCTCCTAAAGCCTTTTTCATGTAAGGTCCCATATTAGGAAACACAAACACGTATTCAAAAACAGGCTTGAAGGCACTGACCGAATGCTGTAACAACCTAAGACGTGAAATTATATCAATCCAAAAGTGCCAGGCGTTGTTTGAACTTTCTTCGTCGATAGGCATCCACACATACTGGTTTTTCTCACTGAATTTTTTTGTAATTTTTGGAGAATTGATTTCTAATTTGTCGTTCCACTGAGTCCATAACTTATGTGTTTTGTGTGGTTTATGTTTGTGTTTCCATAAAAGAGGCCAGACGTGATCTGAAAGTAAAAGATTGTTGTCGGTAAGTAAAAATGGTAGACTGTGAGCAGTTACATTTCTAAATGCTCCAACAAAAGTTGGATTGCTGGTAAATTTTTTCTGTTTTTGCTTTTCGTGCCACTCGCACTGATAGGTGTAAGATTGATCTATAAGTTCACAGGTGTTTGTGTAAAATTCTATATTTGTTACTGGCTTTACAATCATGATTAGTTATATTATAATATAATTATTAAATAGTTGTCATGACAATTTCTAAAATTTTCATTAATGGTGATAGTTTTCTCACAAAAAGACCCAAAGATAACGTGGATACATACTCCGGTCTCGAACTTTCCAATTCGTTAGGATTGCCTATAGTGGATAATCTAGCAGGAGGAGGAAGAGGCAATAAAAGAGTGAGTGTAACCACAAAAATGTGGTGTGAAAAATATCCAGAAAAAGCAAGTAATACTTTTTTTGTAATTGGATTTAGTTCGGGGACAAGATTTGATTATCCAACAAATGACGGATACAAAAAGCAAAAGTTTCCAAGCCTTGAAACAACCTGGAAAACTTTCAAGCCTCAGTCAGGAGAAACAGAACAAATTTTTTTTAAAGAACTTTTCAGTCGGGGAATGGATCTCAATCAACTGATACAGATTGAATCTCTTGAAAACATTGTAAGTTTACAAAATTATCTGCAGGTGAAAAAATATCCTTACATTTTTTTCAAGACTATTTCTGATCCTGAGATAACAACAGCGGACGTAAGATTTTTGACGAATGCAGTAAATCAAAAAAGATTTTTTCATTTTGGAAAGTCACATCTAGATTACATTATAGAAAAAGATCTTATAGCAAACAAAGAAGACCCACATCCGAGTACACAAGGACATGAGGAGTGGGCCAATATGTTGAAAGAATTTATAGATGCTAACAATTTACTCACCATTTAATAACGAAAAAAGCAAGGCGTGGGAAGTGTTCGAGGGCATACGTGAAACTTGGCCAGACGAAATGGTTGTTCTGGATAACGCAACAGAAACAGAACCAAATTCATATTCTATGTTTTGGGGTTTTGTTAATAATAATCTTGAAATGGTTAAGAAATCAGAAGCAAGAGGACATGAATATTGGTTCACAGACACTCCATACTTTGGAAGATTTGATAATAATAATCTTAAAAAAGACAATCACTATTGGAGGATATGTAAAAATAATATACACGCTTCGTACATCAAAAACTGTAAATTAGATAGATTTCAAAAATTTCAAATCCTACCAAAAGAACTTAGGAAAAACGGAAAACATATTTTAGTTTGTCCGAGTAGTGCTAGTATTAATCTGTACCTGGGACGTTCGAATTGGTTGAATGAAACAATTAATGAATTACAGAAATACACCGATAGGCCTATAAAAGTGAGATCGAAACCCAGAAAAAACGGAACAAGTGGACCGGGTGTTGCTGATGTTCCTATCGAAGAAGACCTCCGAGATGCCTGGGCCTGTGTTACGAGTTGTTCAATCAGTGCTGTGGAATCAATTACTCAAGGTATACCTGTATTTTGTGATATCAAAAGTTTTGCCTATCCTATTGCAAATACAAATTTGAAAAATATTGAATCTCCAAGTTGGCAAGATCCATTAGATTGGTATGCCAGTCTTTGCTATCAACAGTTCACTCCGGAAGAATTTTTAAATGGAACAGCAGTGTCGGTGTTGAAAGAAATTAAACAATTATGAATATAGAAAAAGTAAATGATTTTTGGGTGCCAGCAAATGACGTACACCTAAATGAATGGAAAGAAGGAAAACCATTCACACAAAACAAATGTTTGAATAAATTTTTAGAATGGTGCAAGGCCCAAGATAAAAAATTTAAATTAGTAGTCGACATAGGTGCATGGTGTGGAACGTGGACAAGGAGTTTAGCACCCTTTTCCAAAAAAATCATTGCGTTCGAACCAGACAAACTCCATTTTAAATGTTTAGAAAAAAATACATTTAATCTTTCTAACGTAGAATTACATCAGTCCTGCGTTGGTGATACCCCAAAAAAAATTTCATTGTCGCAAGACAATTTTACTCAGGCAAAAAGGATATTAGAAGAGTCTGGTAAGATCGAAGTAAAAACATTAGATTCTTTTGCTTTTGACAGTATCGATCTATTGAAAATTGATGTGGAAGGATATGAAATGAAAGTTTTGGAAGGATGTAAAAACACACTATCCAATATTAAGTACATCATGATAGAACTGAACAACAATACAAAAAAATATGGATCAAGTAACAAAGATGTTGAAAAATTCTTACAAGATCATAATTTTAGAGTTTTGATAGATCACTGGCCAGATAAAGTTTTTTACCAAGTTTAAGTGTTTAAATATCTAAGATGAAAATATTCATAACTGGAGTCGCTGGATTTTTAGGATCTCATCTTGCCGATCTAATGATAGCAAATGGCCACACTGTAGCAGGTAATGATAACATGATAGGTGGTTCTTTTGATAATGTTCCACAGGATGTTGAATTTCATCAAGTGGATTGTTGCGACCTCGAAAATATGACCAAAGCCATGAAAGGGTGCGACATTGTATATCACACTGCCGCAACTGCCCACGAAGGACTGTCCGTCTTTTCGCCAGTAATGATAACGAGAAATATATTTGAAGCATCAGTTACTACTATAACTGCCGCTGTACGTAACAACGTAAAGAGAATTGTTTATTGTTCTAGCATGGCAAGATACGGACACCACGACATTCTACCTTACAAAGAAGATTACGAATGCCGTCCTCAGGATCCTTATGGAATAGCAAAAAAAGCCGGAGAAGATGTTTTACGAATACTGTGTGAAACACATGACATTGAATATGTGATTGCGGTACCACACAACATTGTTGGTCCTAGGCAAAAGTACGATGATCCATTTAGAAATGTGATGTCTATCATGTTGAACAGAATGTTACAAGGAAAACAACCTATCATATATGGTGACGGAAAACAGCAAAGATGTTTCAGTTACATTGACGATTGTTTATTTTGTCTCAATGCTCTGGCATTCCAAGATAATGTAGTCGGCCAAGTTATCAACATAGGACCAGACGAAGAACCAGTAACAATCAAAGAATTAGCCGAAGCCTGTGCTAACGAGACAGGAGTAAATCTTGATCCTATACACCACAAAGATAGACCACAAGAGGTAAAAATGGCTACCTGTTCGTCAGACAAAGCGAGAGAGTTGTTGGGATACAAAACATCAACAAATATGAGGCAGGCTGTGAAAAAGACAGCAGACTATATTAGATTAAAAGGAACTAAAAAATTCCAATATCATTTACCCTTAGAAATTATAAACGAGCACACCCCGGACACATGGAAAAACAAACTGATATAGATATATCTTTATGTCTACCTTCTCGTGGCAGGCCCGAGTTGGCCAAGAGGTTCGTTGATTCGGCAATAAAAAAGTCATCAAATTCTAATAGTATAGAATTTTTGTTCTATCTGAACGATGACGATCCCAAGTTAGAAGAATACAAAAAGATATTAGATAAGAAGAATTATATTGTAGGGCCAAACCAGTCCACTGCTTACAGTTGGAATCAAATGGCTTACAAATCAGTTGGACATATTGTCATGCTGGCCGGCGATGATGTTGAATTCAAAACCGAAAATTGGGACACCGAAATTAAAAATACGTTCAATTTACATGATGATAAGATATGTATGGTTGTGCCTTGGGATGGTAAAAAAGGAAAAGAAAAATTTGTTTCACAAAAATCTAAATACGTTTATGTTGGTGATGAACCACTTGGAGCACCACATTTTTTTGTTCACAGAAAATGGATTGACACCCTAGGATGGCTGGCACCGCCGTTTTTTTGGCATTGGTTTGTTGACACTTATACTCAAAAATTAGCAAGAAAGATAGGTAGGTGTATATTTCTTCCAGGAGTAATATGTAAAGCATCAAAAATTTTTGATGATACCGCCGTGAACGTTAGAAAACACCTTAATATAAATCAGCGAGATGATTTTGTTTGGTCCATGGTAAGAGATAGGTATCTCAAAACTGACGTCGATCTACTCAAACAATCGATCAAGGGCTCTTGATTCGTTGGTTTCAAAAACAATTTTACAAACAGGTGTCACCGGCATAGAAATTTCCACGTCTTGCATTTTTATATTGTGTTGATTGGGGGATATGAGCAATAATACATTTCCGTGATAATGATAGGCATTTGATTCGCCATCCGGGGATAACACTTTATATTGGATTGCTCTTCTGTCGCCACGTTGTTTGAAAAACCAATAGCCTGTCCATTTGTTTGCTTCAAAATCGGAATTTATTTCTGAAAGGTGCCAAAATTGTTCCTTCAGCACAAATTTGTTGTTTTCTTTTACTTCTGACCAATGTCTGTGAGATGTGTTATTAAAACATTCATAAATTTTGTCGTAGGTTTTTAGTTCAACAAAATTTCTAATTATAAAAAATTTTAAATTTCCAATACTTTCTTTAATAGTGTGATTTTTTATTTTTTCAGTTATCATGCCGAAAAAAGATTTATTACTTCTTTTTTCCAATCATCAGCGTACTCGCAATCTCTATAACCCTCAAACCAAGGTCCGCCTTCTGTGTAATGTAATATTTTAGGCTGTCCGTCTTTTGGTTCTTTATACCATCCTACTAACCAATTGTAATGATGAGGTAATGATCCTATGTCTTTGTCTTCTAACCATTGGAATCTATGTAAAAAGGCACCCGATTCTTTGTTAATAAGATCTGGTGTAAGTAGTTTGTTTTTTTCATGACCACAATTCCATAATACCATGGAACTCCAATTTTTTCTAGGATAAACTGTCTGTATTTGTCCATCCATTTTGGTTCCTTCTTGCGGTGTATAATCGTGTTGTACGCAAACCACGGCTTTTGATTCATCACAATATTTTTCTAATTCTTTTGCCGGCACTTTCCAAACAAAATCGCAATCACAGAACACTGCCCATCCTTTGTAATCTTGTAGAAATGGTATAAAAAATCTTGTGAAAGTAAATTCAGTCGATGCGAGTTTATCTATGTCACGCCTATATAGACCCGACTCACGCATTTCTTTTTGCTTCAAAGGAATTACTTCTGCTCCGGGATCTCTCCGCTTGATGCTGTGTTCACAGACCTGGTAAGCGATATCTTCTCTGCTGTCCCAACCAACGTAAACTTTCATTTTTTTCCCGATAGTATCTGATGTATATCTTTCCAATTATTTACTCGTAAAACCTCCGGATGTTCAAAGTCTCGATTGTATGCATGGTCGATTAATATAGGCTTTAAACCGTATTTGAGCCCGGCTAATGCGTTATGAGGCTTGTCCTCGACCCAATACAGTCCGGTTCCATGGAATTCGGCTAATGCACTGTCTTTGTCTGCTCCAGTTCCTAATATAAGATAATTTGTGAAAATTTTGTCTCCGTATAATTCACCTAGTCTTCTCTTACGCAGTTGCTGGGCGGGTATGTCAGAAGTCTGAGATGTTATTGGTATGAATGTCCAACCTTCCGCGGCCAACAGTTTGACCCACGTCTGTGATTCAAGCATCGGCCTCTGTGTGCCCATCCAAGCACTCCTGTTGAACTCTCGTATATGTTTTCTAATTTCATCTTTTGTGACGCCAAATCTTTCGGCCATTTCGTATTTGTTCTGTTGATCTGGTATTAACTTATGGGGGAAGTATCTGTTACCATGTTCATCAAAATATGATTTTTGTAACATCCATTTCGTAAAATGGTTCTCCCATTCTAGTAAGACGCCATCTACGTCGGTTAATATGATTCTATTTGATTGAGGCATCTTCCATACCTGCCACTCTTAGTTTGACAATATTGGTAAGTTGCCATTGTTTTTGATCAAGACCTTTTAGAACACCTAACCATTTGTTACGAACAAGAGCAAATTCATTTACTATTTTTTCCATGTCTACAACATCGGATTCACCATCCACATATTTTTCCACGTCACGGCTTGATAGAGCTCTTTGATAGTTTTCTAAAAATTTTTTGAATGTTGACGATCTCAATCTTCTTTTTTCAATATTTAGGTATTCCAATATTGCTTCAATTTCCTGCAGTTGGTTGAATCTTTGCTCCACAATTCCCGGCATAGATGCTGACGCTTTTTCTAGATTGCCAAAAATTCTTACTTCGTTTTTTGCCTGTAAAAGTTCATTATTGAAATGCTGTATGCATTCTGGTATCTTTGAGATATCTTTACTTACTTCTGAATACCAACTCATTATTCCTCATAATCTTCTTCTTCAACATCATCAAGAACTGTTTCTATTGCTTGTTCTAACTTATCGTCGTATTCTCCTGCGGCCTTTAATTCACTTACCTCAACACCTTGGTCAAAAAGCGTTTTAACGAAATCAACGGCACAGTCTATTTTGGCTCTATCCGGAAGATAGTTAGAAACTGTGGTCCACAGTTCTTCAATCTGCTCATGAGTCATTTCGTTCATCCTCTGCTGTCTCCTGTTCTGGTTCAACTGCATTATGGTCGATTGTGTTGTTAAAATCTTCCATAATTGTAGTTAATTTATCACCAGTCCAGTTTTTTCGGAACTCTATGATTTCTTTTCCTTTTGAATCAACATACTTGAGACGATTACCAGTTTGTTTTAGTAAACCTTTTTTCTCAAACAAGTCAATCAAGCCAGAATATGGATCCATTCCTGTGTCATATGGAATTTTTACCTGTACACTTTCGAATGGTTTGGCATAACGAGTCTTCATGACCTTACAGGCCGCTCTTATACCCCTAACATCTGTCACCTTGTTACCTTTTTCGTCTTCTTTTAGTTTTAATTTTTTCATCGCTATCACAATAGAACTTGCGTAAATGAATCCCTGACCGCCCGATATCTTGTCGTCTGGATCAAACATATCCTGTGATGCGTAGGTATGGTTGGTTGCTACCAAACCAACATTCCAACTTCCAAACATATTAACACAGTTTCTTACGAGTGCTGTAAGAGCCTTTGGTTTTCTACCCAAGTCGCCCTTCATTTCACCTTTCTCAAACTGATCAACATCTGTAGGAGTAAGCAACATTCCTAGAGAATCTATTACGAATAGTACTTTTGGTGCACCTTCTCTATTGTCAGCATTTTCCTCTTTGTAGGATTTCATAAATTCTGAAACTGTCTTGGCCACGTCGTCGATCATGGATAGACTTAATTTGAGTAATTTTTTTTCATCTGTGTCAACACCCAATGCCTGTAACCAAGTTTCATCTAGTGCGTTTTCAGAATCTATCAAGATTACATAGATGCCTTGTTCCTGTGCGTTCTTGATTATGTTTCCTGATGCTATGTAACTCTTACCAGCACCCGACTCTCCCGCAAGTACGGAAACTTTTCCTAGAGGTATACCTTTGTTGAAATCTCCAGAAATCAAGTAGTTGAGTGCGTAATTTCCTGTTGAGATCCAGTCTGTGGGATCACTGAACCCAATTCCTAGACCTTGTATTGATTTTGTAATGTTTTTTCTAAATTTTGTTATATCAAATGGTTTTGTCATAGTGTTATATTACTACCTTGTGACTATACTGTCAATCAATATAGTCACTTGGTAAGTTAAGGGGTTTATTTTGCTTGTCTTGATCTGATAAGTTTCAAGATGTCCTCTGCTCTTTTGGCACTATCGCCTGCTGGAGCAGTTTCGGGTTTACTTTCTGGAGCAGGTGCTGTTTCTTTCGCTTCTGCTACCACAGGTTCAGCCTTTGCTTCAGTTGGTGCTGGTGTTTCTACTTTTGGTGTCTGCACCTGATTAGCATTGTAACTTACACCCGCTGGTCTAAAGTATTGCCCGTATTTGTCCAGATCATATGCCTCTCCTTCCACAGATTGTTCAAATAATTCTTTGATTATTTTTACCTCTGCTTCGGTTGGCTCTTTTGGTCTGAAGTCACTTAGATTGTGCAATCCGTGAGTATCGATCGCGGCTCTCTCTGCCTCGTCCAATGCTCTTTCTCTTCTTGACCATTTAGAAGTTGAATAGTCAGCATAACCACCTTTTGAAGTTTTAGTTATTCTGAAATCTACTCCTCTTACGCTATCAGTTGGCAGTTCTTCCATTTCTGGATCAAGTAATGCCGCTCTGATAATATTAAAGATCTGAGGACCAATTATAAATCTTCTAATTGGATTTTCAGGAGTTGTTTCTTCCGCTAATGGATTTTGTACAACAAATCCTTGGAAGATGTAAGATTTTTTCTTCCAATATTTTCTGCCCATGTCTTCCATTGATTTGTCTTTGAACCAAGGTCTGACTTCCGTCAGTACTGGACAGGTTTTGCCATACATCTCCATACAAGGTACTTGTACCTGAACTGGTCTTGAATCTGCCTGACCTTTTATACCCGCAAACGGTAATTTGATCATTGCTCTTTCAGTCCAGAAAAAGGTATTAGCAGTGTCCTTGTCTGGCAAGAATCTAATAACTGCTTCTTGTCCTTCCTGTATGTTCCAATGTGGATAAATGGCGTTGTCGCCGCCTGTGTTTGAAGTGGAGCGATTCACTTCTTGAGATTTTAACTTCGCTCTTATTTCAGCCAATGTAGCCATAATGTAAGCCTCCTTGTGTGCCTATGTTTGTTTTTGCCTAAATGTATATTAGACATTTACTGCATAATATACACTGTTATTTATCTAAAGTCTAGTACTATTATTGGTAATTTGCGAGGTTTTTGATTCTGCTTATTTCGTTTTCGACAGCAAGTTCTTCTTCAGAAAAAAATTCTTCTAATTGTAGTCCTGCTTGTTCAATGGCGTCTTTTAATGTGTATTCTTTGTCGCCTACTTTAAATTTATCTCCAGCCTTCATACCAGCCGCTTTGGCCTTGTTGACTGCCTGGGCAAACTGGTTGCCTTCACCAAATTTTGACTGCATACGCTGTGACTCGTACTCATAATCGTCTTGAGCGGCCTGAAGTGCGTCTTCGTGATCGGATCCACCCGGCTTGACCATGTCTGTGGCAAATTCGTCGTCCACTTTGGCATTTCCTTCGTACTCTGATTCACCCCTCAATGAATTTGGGTCCACTTTGCCATTAATCACTTTGTAGTGGAGTGTGCCGTATGCTGTCTCACCGTCGTCGCCTGTGTATTCATAGTCCATTGACATTTCTTGATTTGCTTCTGGATTTTCGTTCACATCGTCCAGTGCAGTTCCGGAAAGTTTGTCAAAATTCTTTCTTAGATAGGCAGTTGCTACTTTTTCATCTGACGACTTGTATGCTGATTCACCGTCTTTGTCTAATACGTCGTATATCATTTTTCCGTCGTCGCCTCTGTACATTGATACATATGGTTTCTGACCTTCTTCTACCGGTTCTTCTGACTCGGCATTGAAAGCATCTATGTCGCCTGAAGTTCCTCTCATCGGATTGTCTTCTTTATTTTTGGCAAACTTGTCCGCATTGGAATGCACAGCATTTTTTAGATTTTCTTGTTCTTCTGGAGTGTAATAATCATTCACTCTAGATGATTTCAAAATTCTGTTTAGAACGTAATTATGTACCAACTCTCTTCCGTCAGCATCTGGGCCTTTTTCGTCATAGAGACTACCTAGGTCATCATAAAGTTCGTCATCGCCAAACCCTAGATCTGATAGGATACCAGTGGCATTCATGGCATCAGTGCCTACAGGCATATCTTTCGACATTGCCGCTTCGAGATCTTTGAAGTCTGCTCCTGCCGAGTCCTGATTGGGTAGTGCCCAAGTGCCTTCATTTACTCTTGCTTCTAATCTATTTGCCCAATTTTCAAATTTTGCTAGTTCGCTTTCTTTGGCTTTGCCCATTCTGTCTTTTTTTGGAGCAAATTCGCTAGGACTTTTTCTAATCTCATCTGCAAATTCAGGATCTTGTTTCATTCTTTTTACATCATCCGCATATCTTTTTGCCAATTGATAGGCTATCTTCTTATTTTTGATATAGTTTTTGTCTGGTTTGAAAAATGGAGTACCTTCGTTGCCTATTTGATCTGCTATGTCGCTGGCAAAATTAGCCACGATATCGTCTTTAGGATCTTTGACCAATAGTCTTTCTGCTATGTCGCTTAGGATAGTGGCAAACATTTGATTCTTGCCTCTCTGGTCTTGAGTGAATTTCATTTCTCTACTTGACAACTCGCCTTTGTCTTTGTTCAGAACCAATTGTTTGTCTGGATTTGCTAAAAACTGTTGGACAACCGCGCCTCCGTCTACTGGAGGTGGAATTTCAATATCTTTTTGTGATAACGGTTTGTCATCAAATTCTTTCATTACACTATGGATCAAAGGTAACGCTTCTTCTACTCTGCTATCTAAATTTTTTAAAGTAAACTTTTCTCTGTATTGGTTTGCTGTCTCGTCGTCTAGTATCTGTTGCTCTGCTGTTTTGAAATCTTTACTAGCAGTTTCATAATGTGACTGTTTTGATAAATTTTTCATATATGATCTTAAATTTTCTAATTTTAGTTTTGTCTGGTCAATTATATCGCCTGCCGAATCATTTAATTGATCTTTATTGGCAACGTATCTAGTGAAAGAATTAAGTTTGGCAATGTCCTCTGAAGTAGCAACAATGTGCTTTCCAAAATCATCATATGGTTTTCCACCGTTGGCAACGTGTCTTGTCATTGCTCTCGCACCTGCTAGATGAATAATAGGATACTTAAATCTTTCGCCGTCTTCGTTTTCGATGTATAGTGATTGTATCTGTCTTGATCTTGCTCCCGGCACAGTCTCATCAACTTTGCCTTTGTGTCTAATTATTAATCTTGTTTTGTCTAGGTTTTCAAATGATCTTGTTGCTGTGCCGGTTAATCCTTCGGCCACAGTTTCTAAACCTGCTAGTTTTGTGATTCTAGATAATTCTTCTGACATATCGTCTGTATTTACCGTTTTGTTTGTATCTGCTAGATTCTTAAAATCCTGCTGTGTTAGGTTTGATTTGGTGATATCTCTCACGTCAAATCCTAATGAATGCTCTACAGCAAAGTCTTTTAGTTCTTTCAAGAAAAGATACCAATCAGATTTTGAATCTTCATCTATTTTTTCAACCAAATCTCTGCTGTAAAATACTTTTACTGTTTCCCCGTCTGCGAGGCTTATGCTTATTCTTCCAAATGTATCAGCATCTTCCTTGAATTCAAAGTCAAAAAATACAGCATCGTTTGGATCTGATGTCGATTGCCCTTGGCTGTCACCTATGTGTACATTACCAAATTTGCTTCTTATCTTGTTGAATAAATCGTTTGATGTTTGTTCTGATACCATATAGCGTATTTAGTTAAACACCCAGGTTAGCAAAAATAGGCATAGGAGTGGTCCATTCCGTAGTTCTGTTGGTCCATTGCTCGAATACTTTGGGATCAAAATCTGCCAGAACTTTCATCATCCTGGTTGCCAACAGCATTGACGACACAAGGTCGTCGTGTTCTCCGGGTTTTGCTTGGTATGATACACCTGTTGCTACAAAAGTTTTTAGTTCAGAAATCAATGCTTTAGAATTTAGTTCTAACTTGTTGTTTTCTACCAATTCTTTGAATTTTGCACACGCATCAATTTTGTGTTTAGCGGTTGTGTTAAATCCTCTCCTGAATTTTCTTCGGTGGCCTTTCCTTATAGGTTCTGATAAGAATTGTCCCATTATGTTTTCTTCACCTATATCCATGACTCTCATCAATGCCGCCTCTCCTAGAGTGTTGTTTTCCATCGAATAAAATATCTGAGGTGTGGCTGTCGAATCTTGTTCCATGATCGAGTCATATATGTGTTGATTGATACTTTGAAGAATTCTTATCTGTTGATTTGCTGGGGTCAGATTATGATGCCATTCTGCCACTTGTTTGAATGTTGGAAGTTCTATCACTTGTATCGCGGCGTAATCACCCCCAGTACCCAAAGACGGATCTAGTGCTACCATATAGGTATGCTTAGGTTTTGGTTTTGAATACCAACGTACCTGTCCTTGTGTCCATACAGGATCTATGCCTTCTAGTTCAACTAATCTAACACTGTTAATTAGAGTTTCATCATAAATCAAGAATTCACATTCATGCTCTCTTCTAAATCTTTCTTCGCCTATTCTAGACCTTTCTGCTTTTGCCCATGCTTCGTCTCGATCCGGGTGTTCTGACCAGTGTGCTTTCATGCCATAAAAACCGTTCGTGCCTACAACATTGTCATTGCCGAATTCGTCGTATCTTTTGAGTGCTTCTTTCCAGATCAAGGCAAATTGGTCTTCATCTGAGTTTGGTGTTGACGTGATCAAACATTTACCACCTGTACTCAATGTTGGAGATAGTGAAGTCCAAAATTCTACAGCCTTCTCAGGCGGTTGAACGAATGCGAACTCATCACAATATATCATTGTCAAGGACATACCCCGTCCTGTGTTTTCGGTAGTAGTTGTTGCCATTATCTTTGAGCCATTGTCAAATTCGATAGAGTTTCTGTTGTATTGGTTAACACCTGCTTTGATCCAACTTGGCAACATTTCATAACCGTATCTAACCCTAGACATTATATCACTTGCTCCTTGATATTTGTGTGCGGCAATCAATATCTGTGAATCTGGTTTAAACATAGCATACCATATAAGATAACCCGCGGCACAGGTTGTTTTGCCTGTCTGCCTAGGTAACATAGCAATAGAGAATCTATGGTTGTTGTATGACTCGATTAATCTTTCTTGGTAAGGATATGGCTCGAAAGGCATTGATCCTTTAGTGGGGTGTTGTATCTTTATAAAATTTTTCATAAAGTACAAAGGGCCAGTTTTCAGGTCCATACATTTTTCCAACATCAACACTTGATCTTTTGTGTAACGATGTTTCTTGTTGGCTTTTTTTATCTGATCCGAATCTAAACTTACGTATGCCATAACAGTATTTAAGACTTATTTTAAGTCAAACCAATTAGTGCAGTTGGTCCATTTCATTGGGCCAAAACTGTCTTTGTGTCCTATCTCAAGATGCCTTATGATCCCTTCTATGTAATCGTTCCAGTAGTTTATAAATTTCTTTGCTCTCGGATATTTTGGTGGAATGTCAAGAGTCTGCCACCAAAATTCATTTAGAACATTGGTGTAATCTGGCATAGAGTAAATTACTTTTACCGATGTGTAACGTAAACCTTTGTTATACTGCCCAAAGTATTTCATAAAAATACTTATGGTAGATTAGTGTAGGCTTAAACTTATGCTTTTTTCTTGGCGATTTTTGTTGCTGTAGCGTAGGCAACTTCTTTTGCTCTTTTGCCGTATCTTTTTTTCATGTCAGGCATATTTTTTTTGATACCTTTCACTACTTTTTCTTTTTTTTCTTTTTCTGCTTTGGTCAACTTTTTTTCTGCTATGGCCTTTGCTTCGGTAACTGCTTTTTCGTAGTTCGTCTTGAATTCACTATATTGTTTTCTTAAACTGTCGGCAAGATCTTCTGCCGCTAGTTCGTTGTCACCTGGATGACCTTTTTTGATTTGAATTTTTTGTCTGTTTAATCCACCCGAATGTAGATTGACAAGGTCGTCTACTGATTGAGTTTTTTCATCGGGTTCGTTTGCGTATTCTTCTTCGGCAGGTTGTTCTTCTGCCCCTATCATTTTCGCATCAACTGGTTGTACACCGGCCAACTTTAGTATCTGCATCATCATTCCTGCTTCTTCTGGGGAATCTGTCGCGATAGTTATTGATTCATTTACTGATTCTTTTTTTGCTTCTTTGTCCTTGATTGCCTTTTTCATAGGTTCTTTTTTGTCACCATCTTTGTCCATGTCAAGAAAGTCTGGCTTAGACTTTGACTCTTCGACTCCATTTATGTTATCCCAAAATTCTTCAGAACCCTGACCGTATTTTTTAACAAACTCTTCTTTAGACATATTTTCGGCATCGCCATGCATCTGTTGTTTCAATGCACCTTCGTCTACTTTTGCTGGATTAGTTCTTTGAACATTCTCTACAGCATCTTTCACGAGTTCTGGTTTAGTTTCTGCTATTTCCTGTAATTTTTTTAATACGTCGATCATTTCCATGGCTTATTTCCTTTTTGGGTCTGGGTGTGGGTTAGTCGATTTTGACAAAGGACTGTGCGAAGGTTTTTCTTCTCTGTCCTGTAATTTTTTTTCATCTTTGTTTTTGGCATCTTCTTCTGCGTGAGTGATTTCTTTTCTTGATTTCAATAATTCTTTCAAAAGACTTTGATTTGCCTTGTCACCGTACACATCTTCTGCATTAAGTTTTGGAGCATCTTTGTATTCTATATCTTGTAACACTGATGCAAATTCGTTTTTATCTTTTTCAACTTTCATATCTGCCTGGTATTGCTCTGTAGGCTCACCTGGTTTTCTTACTACGATTTGATTTCTAGCAAGATTCAAATAATTAGCAAGATATTCTGTCATCTCAAAAACCGATGCTGGATAATTTGTTGTAGCGTCAAATATCGTTACTTCAACGTTTTTTAACTGAGGGAAATCTAACGGAGTTTCCTGTATCGGATAACTTTTTCCTGCGGACAGTTTGGCAAGATCAAATTTTCCCATTGCTGTTTCCAGTTTATTAGCAAAATCTTTATCAATTTCGCCCGCGACTTTGATTTTATAGTCGTATTGTTTAGCCGATTCAGATAGATATTGTGTAAACGTGCTCATATTAGATGTATTTAGTCTTTTTTCATTAGTTTCTTCATTAATTCGTTACGGTCGCTTATGACAACACCCTCAGATTCTACTGCTCCAACACCGTCATCAGCGCCGTCTTTGTCTAATTTCATTTTTTTAAGTTGTAATTCTACCATCTTAAGTTTGTTGCTTATTTTATTGTTTTTGGCATCAATGGCATTTCTTAACATTGTGGATGCGACCTCGAAAATACGTCCTGAGTAACGTGAATCTACGTTCATCCCTAGGTCCATTAAATTTTTATAACTTTCTTCTGCTTCAACAGCCAGTTTGTCTAGTTCTAGATCGGACAATTCTCCCAGTCCCTTGACCTGTGGCAGTGCTTTTTCAATTTTGTCAAATTCGGCGTAAGTGGCTTTTAGTGCGGCCGCTGTCTTTGGGTCTACGTTGTTGCCGACTTCGCGAGTTTTGTCTTTGTTAGATCTTGCCTGTTCTTTTTTGTCAACTTGATTAAACGCTTGTTTTACATTTGGTAAATTTAATATGTCTTCTAGTTTTTTTGTCATGCTATCTATTTACTTACGTGTACCTTGATGAAATAGTTGTTCTTCTGAAACAACTCTGAATCCAATTCTTCTTTGTTTGGCGTAGGCAGAAGCAGAAGACCATTTTGCCTGATTTATCACTACTTGTTTTTTCTTTGCCATGCTCTTTCCTGCTTTTTCCATTGTTGTTTGATTCATCGGTTTTACTTCAATCATTTCGGCGTGTTTTTTTCCATCTTTGTCGACGTAGACAAGAAAAAAATCAGGCACATAAATTGTGTACTTTCCGGTAAACGGATGTCTGTAAGGTATTTTGATAGACTCTGATGCCCATTGGTAAACGTTTGGGTGCTCATCGCATAGTCTCATAAAAGAATGTTCCCAACTTGATCTATAGGTTGGAGTCTTAGTGCCTACATATTTCGCAGGATTTTTTGGTGTGAATTTTCCTCTGGCAAATTTCATTATTCAACAACATTTCTTGAAACAAATGAATCAGTGGTCCTTTGATTTCTCACTCCTAATCTACTTGTTTTGTATCTGTTGGCATTTAAAATGACAGTGACTAGTTCACTTAAGACAACAGGTGACGCTTTAGTCAGTATGTCTAGTATTTCTTGCGAGGATACATTATCTATTTTGGCCTGCTGTAAAATAACATATGCGGTCTCTTCGGCCGGTTGCCTATCAAATCCTCTTTTAACAAAGAAGGCGATAGCCGCATCGTAATCGTTTTGATTGAACTGAAAGTTTTCTACATAATTTTTTGTTTTCAATCTTTCTATAGTTTTTTGAAAAGTGTCTTTATTTTTTTGAGGAAGGTTTGTGTAAAATTCATTCATTATATGTTTGCCTTTTCTGTTACTATGGTTACATCGAGATTATCTCGATTAATTTTGATATAACCTTCGGTGACTAATTTTGTAATATCACTTGTTGCTCTACTCCTGTATACTTCTTTTTGTTGGGTAGTTAGGTTAGCATAATTCAAATCGCTTTCTGCCACTGTGAGTCCTTGCCTGCTACCAATTAGTTTGTAGTATATACCTGCCGCAACTTGATCTTTTATTGCTTCGTTTGCCACTACAACATTGAAACTTTCGCTTGGAGAAAGATTCTGTGATAGGTCAATTTGAGAATTTTGTATTATGGGGGTACGAGATTTGTTTTTGTTTTTATCTATCATTCCATAAGCAGTTGCCGCCGCGGCACCTATTGCCACTGCCTGTGCTGAGGCATTTCCGATTGAGAAATTTCCTACAGGATTGGTTATTGTTCCTGCCTGTTTTCCAACATTAATTACGCCCTCTTTAACAATGCCTTTAAGTTCTTCTTTTACTGCTTCTTTGGCTTTTATTTTTTTGGCGTTGTTGTATGTATTAATACCTTTGATTATGGTGCCTAGTCCCACATTTCCTGTTCTTATGTCTCCGATAACCGATCCTATACCGTCAACAATACCACCTGGACCAAAAATAGATGTGGTGCCTCCTCCAAGTGCTGACAGCGGCGATGGTTCTTGATCGTAATGAATCGTTGCGAATCCAGTGGGTTGTGCGCCTTTTACAATTTTGCCTGCGGAATATAAAACTGTTTCGTAGAATATCTGCATGGCGTTTGACATCACACCACCCCCTTCGGCTTGGTCTAGGCTATCATGACTAAAACTTGCTATCCTAGGATTTATCAATGTGAAACTTGTAAATCTTTGTTTGTGTAATACAAAAATCTGCATACTTCTAAGTAAGGGTTTTTTGTTTCTTTGTTTTCCATCCATTCCGAATTGAGTCCGTGTAAGTTTTCCTTTGGCGTCATATAAGGTATCTTTAGTTGAACTTCTCAAACCTGTGCTGGCAACTGTCACTGAATCAACAATGTTGTATTCGTAGTATGCTTTCCAAAAGGCATTAACAGTATCTGCATGGTCATCATGGAAATTTATATTAATTGGTTCGTAACTCATTCTGGTGCTAACATAAGTTTTTTTATTGTACTGTTGTTTCTCTTCTAAATTAAAATTATATTTTGGTAGATCTATATTTTTGACAAGCATATTCAACTCGAGTTTTTGGCTTGTGTTAAATGCTTTTGTGAATGTGTCGTCATCAATATCAAAAACAACATGGAAAAGGAATTTTTGTTTTGGTAAAAGTTTATAGTTATCGTCGAGATAGAGTCTCGAGGCGTGTTGGTAATCCTTCATTCCTGGAAAACCGTTTGAAAAACCGTTCAAAAAATTGTTAATACTAGGCATACTTGTATATTTATGGTCATAAAAAAAGCGCCGTTAAAGGCGCTCTTTTTACTTTATAATTGCTTACGAAAGTTAGATACCGCCACCTGTTGAAAGTGCTCCAACAGTTCTTGTTACGGCTGAACCAATACCTGTACCTGTTGGTGTCTGTATTGCGTTATCGTATCTAATGTTTAATGTTATTGTTGCTGGCTCTGATGTGTTGTATGCCAATGTGTTGTAGTTGACTGCTTCAACATAAGAACCGTATAATTCAAAAGTTTCTAAGATACCCGGAGCAGAGGCACCATTTCCACCGTCGAGTACTTCAATTCTTGTAGTAAATTTGTAATCGATACCAGAAGCGGCACTTGCCTGTTCAAAGAAATCAAATTGTTTTTGTATTTGCTCACCGCACAATTTAGATACAGAGTTATTCACATCATCTCTTAGGTTCAATGTGATAGGTTCCCAAGTGTGTTTGCCGGCTATGTATACTCTAGAGTTGTAAACGTCTAGTGTTGTGTTCTCAAACGTTAAGTTTGGTCTAGTTACGTCTATAACCTGTTTAGTAAGTTCTGATCTTGGTGTTGTTACACCGAAGTTTTCGAGAACAACTCTAAACCTATACTGAAGTTTTGGCATCAACAAACCTTGTGATGCTGAACTCTGATCGTTTGCTAGTGGTACTGTAAATTTTGAAAGTGTCGAAATTGCCATATTGCTCCTTTATTTACCAGGGATTAGTTACCCAAGTTTGCTATCTCCCCTGTGTTTTTTATTCTTAAAGGTATGTAAATAAATTCAACCGATTTAACTGGTTCAATTGCAATATCCACATACAGTTCGTTTCTGTCAATTCTTGTAGGTGTGTTGTTTGAATCATCACATACTACTAAGAAATCGTATAATGCTCTTTGTCCTACTAGTTCTAACAAGAACGACTCGACTGCTTGTCTGATTTCATTTCTTGTCAACTCGTCGTTTGGTTCAAAGATAAATGGTTTTGCTATAGCATCTAATTGTGTCCTTAGATACGTAGTCAATCTAGCAACATTTATTCTGTCTAAGGCCGAACTTGATGATGTTTTTGTCAAGTTACCAAAGTTCACAATACCTGCTCCTGAGAAGAACGTGATTGGATTGATCTTAACATCAAACATTGAATCTCTTACCGATTCAGTTAATGCTATTTGATCGAACTCGCCTTCGGCATCAATGTAACCAACTGCTGTAGCGTTGTCAACAACACCTCTTCTTGTTCCGGCCGGTGCGAACCATGGGAACCCTATGTTGTCATTGTTGGCGAATGTTCTCAGCATCATGTGTGATGGTGGAACTACGATGTTGTTACCCGAATTGTCTGTGCTTCTTCCTGAAGGATAAAACACGCCCATATAATCACTGGCACTTACAAGACCATCTTCGCCGTTGTCTGTAGCACCCGCTGAGTTATTTGCCCAGTTAGTGATAGCAGTAGCATTTCCTTGTAATCTCATAGGTGTATCACCAATCACAAACGCTGTGTTGTTTCTGTCAGTGTTTAGATTGATCATGTTTGCCATTACCTCAGGATAACCAGGACAAGCAATTACGTTGAAGCCTCTTTGGTCTTCTCTTATTGCTTGGTTTGTGTCTATCTCTGATTTAAGTTGAGAAACAATAACTTTTCTCTGTGCCTTTCTTCCGAAAGAGCCAGAACCGTTGTCATTGTTGCTTGATTTAGTTACCCATCTGTCTGGATAGTACCCAGCAACAGATTCATTGCTGAATCTTGTGTTACCAAGTCCAGAACTTCCACTACCAGGATAGGCAGTTGTCGTGATGTAACTGTTTTTGTATTCTTTTACGTTGTAACCAGACCTTCTTGTGTTGAACAACAAGATTGATTTTGGATACAGAGCAGGATTCGGAGCATCCGGATCTATGAAACTGTCGCTTAAAAGATCTTTGATTGTTGAACCTGTGCCAGCACCAGAATTTCCATCAGCGGCTTTATCGGCTGAAGTGTGCCATCTAGCATCTGCGAAAACAATTCCGTCCTCTGTTGTTTGGTCTGTATTATCAACTAACACCCATTTAGCCGCTGTAGTAGTTACAGCAACACCATTGTTAGTGTTTGTTGAACTGACTGTGGCACTTGTGTCGTATTTGTAAAGTTTAGGATAATTTTCTAAATCACTAGTGTCAATCCATAAATCATTTGCTACAAGTGGAGTACCATCTGATTGTGTAGTTGGTTCAGTTGCTGAGAACTGTGGACCGTTTGGATCGGTTGTAGCGTATACTTCTTTGTAACCTTTCCAAGTAGTTCCATTGTGAACCATAATATCTGCTTCCAAGTTTGTGTTGTACCAAACAGTTCCATCTGCCGGCTCATTTGTTGGAGACGAAGACGAAGCAGTGTATGACAATCTCTTCCAGTTGGAAGCCATAATAGCCGCTGGAGTAGTAGAGTCTTCTGTGTCTCCTGCTGGCACGTCATATAAATTATCAATCAATGTTGTTGAATTTGCTGTGTAAGTTCCATAACTGTGAGCAGTGGCAGTTGAAAAACCTGCATCTGCCAATGGAGTTCCTGACACGTCCCACATCCTAAATTCACCACCTAGTTTGTGTTTGATTTGAATGGCACCTTTGTAATCACCTGAAGTGATAACTGATGCTTCTAGGTTCGTGAACCCAGCCGCCGCAAATGCTGTTACGAAATCATCTGCGTCACCTAATGTTGAACCATCTCCAGAAACCATTGTAACTGTCTTAGCAGTGTCTAACGCTTCTTGGTTCTTGATAGTTTCTTGAACTTTGAATGTTTCGTTTGCTGTGAAAGAAGGATAAGTCGTCTTAGATGCGATAATTGTTTCGCCACCTTCGTATCTCATCACCTGGAAGTCACCTAAAGCCGGTGTAGTGTCAAATTGTCCAAGAACAGATTGTTCAGTTACATTGTACTGTGTGTATAATGCACCTGTAGTTATTGACGTACCGCCGTTTGTAGGATCGAGGTTGTAAATTGCTGAATGGTTGGTTGCGTAGAAAGGTGCATCAACCGTTCCAAAAGATGCTGTTGCCGAACTGTATAATTTGACTGATATGTCAGCACCAGAGTTTGGAGTGGTTGTCTTGAACCAAACTGAACCGTTGGGTCTGTCATCATCGGCAGTTTTCCATTCTGGTCTTGACGTGTGAGCCGCCTGTAGGAATTCTGGTCCTTTATACAAACCAGCAGTTATTCCTAAATCAGTTAAAAGTGTTCCTGAGTTGTTTGAAATTCTAATAGTGTTAGTTTCAGTTGAATCACCGTATGCCAACCCATTTATGTATATTTCAAATTTTCCTGTTGTAGCATCGACTGCCGCACTAACTCCTGGAATGTTTGCGTTGTTAATTACAGTCGCAAAGCCTGATCTAGAAGTTCCTGTTGATGTTACAGTTGTACCGTTGATTACTATAGAATGTCCAGAAGTGATATTTCCAGAAGTTACTGTACCTTCAATAGTTGGATGGCTGTTGTGCCACGCACTTGATCCAAGTTGTACCCAACTGTTTGAATCATTTTTGTAATACATTTTATTAGTTACGTGTGTGGTATTAATTGCGTAATCACCTTTTGATCCATAACTTGTTTTTGGAGCACCAGTTGAAACGTTTCCAACTAGGTCGCTTGTTGAAATGATAAGTTTAGGAGTAATAGTTGTGAATGCCTGATTTGTTCTTGACCATTCAAAAATACCGTATACTGATGATGCAAGGTCTAACCAGTAAGTACCGTCTGATGGATTTGAACTCGGAGCCACAGCAGAACCTATCAACTCAGATAAGTCAATATTGGCTCTCATTACAAATGCTTTGTTGGCTATACCTAAAAAAGAATATGCGGCTTGTAGACCGTACTCGTTTAATTCATATCCGTTGATAGGATTTCCTGAAGCATCTGTGTAAAATGTTGGATCTCCAAATGTTTCTGTTAATTCTCTTTGTGATGAAATCAAGTAAACCTGATTTGCGTTAGCAGATGTTGTTCCTGCCGCTGTGCCTGAACCGGCACCATTTAATTTGTCTTTTGATGAAGTTACAATTAAAAGTGGTGTAGTACCAGCGTCTGATGGTACGTAAAAACTTTCATCTATAACTGAAACTTCTACTCCTGGTGATGTTAATGCCATTTATTTCTCCTTGCAAGTAATAACTGATGTATTTATTGTGTTTACGGTAAAACGCGGCTAAATTCTTGATCTTTTGGTACCTATATAGGGCACTTAAATAGTGTATATGAAAAGACCCTTATGTTCTAACTGCCAAGATAAACCCAGGGCCTATGCCTATAGGAAAAGCGACAAGATCTACTGGAGGCGACTTTGTGATTCCTGTATAAGAAAGAACAAAAACAAAAATACCGGAGGGTTGAATAGATGGCAAACTGCTGGGTATAAAAAGAAAAGCAAGTGTGAATTATGTGGTTTCAGGGCAGTTGTGCAGGATCAAATGGACGTATATCACGTAGACGGCAACAGGAACAACACCAGCGTTTACAATCTAAAAACAATTTGTGCTAACTGCCAGCGGCTTAAGAGCACACAGGATCTTGGATGGACTATTGGGGATCTTGAAGTAGATTCTTGATCATTTGATCGGTATTGCTGTGAAGAGAATCTAGTGTATTAGTATTGTCTAGAACATAATCAAACTTGCATCCGATCCAATCCCATTCCGATTGGTGAGCACCAGATGCCTGCATTTCTTCTCTGCTAGGAATCTCGCCACGTTTTACTAGAATTATTTTTCCATTTTGTTCTCTGATTGTTTTGATTTCATTTACAAAACGGGTGTCTGATATCACTGTTTTTTCGCCGTGGTATCTAGCAACTAGGCTGTCCACCCATATAGAGTCAAGCATTCCACCCCGGCATACTTCGGTTCCAAAATGTTGAAGCACCCAGCGTGGGGTTATTGGTCTTCCAAATTTCTGTGACCAAAATTTATCTTCTTTCTCACGCCATTCACGTGAATCTTTGGTTTGTCCCTCCAGCATAGTTCTGTCCCAGTTGAAAATCAACGACACAGCATCCTTAAGACTTTTGGCAAAAGAATCTCTCTTGAATCCGTGTTCCTGTACCAGTCTGGCCGCGACTGTGTCTTTGCCAGAACCTATCAAACCAACTAAACCTATAAGCATAAGGATTATAGTAACAGGTTTTTATTTGTTTTTCAAGTCTTTAAGTCTATTTTCTAGTTCTTTTTTGATTTCTCTTACAGCATTCAATAAATGGAATGTTATTTTCCAATTTGGTCCTGCCTTGAGAAGTACTTCGAATGCTATTGTCAATTGCTTGAGTTGTCTGAAAGATAATTCAGAAAGTTTTGAGAAGTATTTGTTTCTTGCCATAATTATGTGCCTTTCTTTTGCCTAAGTTGCTGTGTATTTAATTGTATTGCTTAAAGAATTAACCTATAACAAAACTGAAAGGTGAGCCACCTTCTTGATAGTTGTTGATCTCTTGGTCGAGTCTTTCCATCTCGGCATTGCCTTCATTTTTCAAAGCATCTCCATTTAGGGTTGTGCCACCCTGTGGTCCCGCTATGGTATTGAACTTGCCTCTGGCCTCGCCCAGCATCACTTTGCACACTGCCAGAGTGTAATCACGTAACCAGGGTTTTGAATAGATATCTTTGAAAAGAGTTATATCTGGTCTATAGTTGTCAGTGTGTAAAACCACTGTTTCGGAATCGGCTCTTGGTCTTTGTGTTATGGTCAATGTCTTCGTTGCTACATCATAATGATGCTGTATAAAACTTCCAAACATTTTTCCTACCAACTCCTGATAACTGGCAAAAGCGTAGTAAGTTGCTAAACCTCCTGTAGCACCCGCTCTCAAAAGGTATGTGTTTGTGTAGGCAAGATTGAATGGTTCAAACAAAGTTCCTCCTTGTCCACCTTCTGTACGTGAACCCACAGTTCTTCTTCCTACCTGTCTTACATTAATAATTTCGTCGGGTAAGATATATTTGTTTTGATTTTCTTTAAGTTCCAAAAAAGCATATGATTCTTCAACAGCATTTGAAGACCGTTGTCGATACCTGTTTATCGCCCTTTCCAACGCCGTTTGATAGTGTTTTGGGTCTAATTCTACATCCACCATACCATCTCCCAGATTGGTCTTTACATAATCAAAAATTTCTTGTTGTCCTGTTTGAAGTTCTGACATACACATATTTACCGTTGCGGCAAATACTATAAATATGTCTGTATGCCAAGATTGTCTATATACAAGCCTGAAAAAGGCAATGATTACAAATTTTTTGACCGTAACATCAGAGAAATGTTTACTGTGGGTGGCACTGACATCTATCTCCACAAATATCTAGGCCCTTATGATCAGGGATCTACAAATAAAGACGGTGACGCTTCACCTACACAACCACAGTATTCTGGAGATTCACTTAATGAGAGAACAATACAAGATTTGTTATTTTTAGAGAACAGAGACAGGAAATACTCAGACGACATTTATATAATTAGGGGAATCTACAATGTGCAAGATGCTGATTTCAATCTTTCACAATTTGGAATGTTTCTTCAAAACGACACAGTGTTCATGACTGTTCATTTGAACGATACCGTGGAAAGAATTGGAAGGAAAATAATGTCCGGAGATGTTATAGAACTACCTCACATGAAAGATGATTTTTCATTAGACGAAAATATACCAATTGCTTTGAAAAGATTTTATGTGGTAGAAGATGTGAATAGGGCGGCTGAAGGATTTTCGCAAACTTGGTGGCCTCACCTTTTGAGACTGAAACTAAAATCTTTGGTAGATTCACAAGAATTCAAAGACATATTGGACAAAGAAGTCGGAGACACAGGAAACAGTCTGTCTTCGTATATGAGCACATATAATAGAGAAAAAGAAATTAACAGTCAGATTGTTGCACAGGCCGAAGCAGACGCTCCCAAATCTGGTTTCAACTATAAACAATATTATGTCACTCCTATAGACGAAAGAGGAAATGTGAGAAAAGAAGGTATATCAGAAGGCCAGGCATCCTCAGACGAATCAATCAATGCTGTGATAGATACACCGGCCGCATCTCACTATGGATTTTATATAGACGGAGACGGCATACCGCCAAATGGTTATGTAGCAGGCCATGGAACAAGTTTTCCTACGTCGAGTATAGACAAGGGAGATTATTTCTTGAGAACAGACTATCTACCAAACAGATTATTTAGGTACGACGGTACAAGATGGGTCAAAGTAGAAGATGCTGTCAGATTAACAACGACAAATAACGATTCAAGGTCTAACTATAAAACAGGTTTTATCAATAACAGTTCTAGTTCTACCATAAACGGATTGACTGTTGAACAAAGGCAATCTCTAACAGATGCACTCAAACCAAAGGCTGATGACTAATGCTACATTTTTACGAAGGACAGATAAGAAAATTTTTAACTCAATTTATAAGAGTGTTGAGTAATTTTAACATTGAGACAGGAAAAGGTGCCGACGGCACAGTACAACTAAAACAGGTACCAGTTGTCTATGGTGATGTAACCAGACAAGTTGCAAATATCTTAAAACAAAACTCAGAAAATTCTCTTGTCTATGCCCCTAAGATTGCGGCATATATCATAGGATTAGAATACGACAGAGAACGTATGCAGAATCCATATCACATCGAAAAACAACATCTTAAGCAGAGAGACAGAAATGCCGATGGCACCTACAATGAAAATTTGGGTGCGGGATATACCATCGAAAAGGTCATGCCATCACCGTTCCGTTTAAATGTTCAAGCAGATATTTTTACCACAAATACAGATATGAAATTACAGATAATGGAGCAGATTCTTTATCTATTCAATCCCGACTTTGAAATACAGAAGTCAGACAACTACATCGACTGGACCAGTTTAAGTTATATAGAATTACAAAATGTAACATTTTCATCAAGGACAATTCCAATTGGAACAGAGACCGAAATTGATGTGGCATCAATGACATTTTCTATGCCAATATGGCTATCACCGCCAGTAAAAGTTTCTAAACTTGGTGTAATCGAAAAAATTATAATGAGCGTTTACGACGACGACGGCGGAATATCAAAAGGATTGATAGATGGTTCTTTGCTTTCGCGAAGTTATATCACACCAGGCAATTTCAATTTATTTTTATCAGGAAACCAATTACGATTGTTTGGCACAACAGGAATAAATGTTGGCTCGGGCGGTGACGGATACTACACAGGTGCATCAGCAACAGATCTAGATCCTTTCACAACATTTGGTCCACCTATAAATTGGAACACATTATTGAACCAATATGGTAAAATTACAAATGGAATTTCGCAGATAAAATTAGTGCAGGAAAATGGCAACGAAGTTGTGGGTACGATTGCTCCTTCACCGTTGGATGAATCTATTTTGGTTTTCAGCATAGACGCAGATACCGTGCCTGCAAACACTCTTACAAATGTTAGTAAAATTATAAATCCATTAACTTTCGATCCTGGCACACCAACAAACGGAACTAGATATCTTGTTGTCAACGATGTAGGTGATTCTACAAACACGTTTGATGCCTCCGCTTGGGGAAATCTTAGAGCCAGTGTAAATGACATCATAGAATATAATAGTTCCACTGGTAAATGGGGAGTGGTATGGGACGCTTCTGATCCGGATTCCACAGTGGCATATGTCACAAATTCAAACACCGGTATACAATACAAATTCACTAATGGTGCATGGGTTAAAAGTTATGAAGGAATCTATGTTGCGGGCAAGTGGACTCTTGTGTTATAATCAATAAATGGAAAAAAATATAATTTGTTCGGGTGCATTGTTCTATGCTGTAAACACCAAACGGTTTTTGTTTCTTCAGAGAACTGATGGAAAAACAAAAGGTCTATGGGGATTGGCAGGAGGTAAAGCACGTTTTCAAGAAAGTCCATTTGAAGGATTAAAAAGAGAAGTTAAAGAGGAACTAGGTTCTACTCCTACCTTTAAGAAAGTTATTCCACTAGAACTTTTTACATCAAATGATCAAAAATTTTTTTTCAATACATATGTAATAGCCGTACAGGATGAATTCCTGCCTCGATTAAATCACGAGCATTCTTCGTATGCCTGGTGTGCTTTCGAATGTTGGCCAAAAAATTTACACGCTGGCCTAAGAAATACTCTTAACAATAAAAGTATAAAAGGAAAATTACAGACTATTTTGGACCTTATTGTCTAAATTTTTGTAACTGTATAAGGTTACTAAATGGGTTTGTCCATAGGCAATTTTCCAGGAACATTCCATCCATTCGGATTCATAGTCATATTCCTGGAAATTGCCCGCGTTGAACATTATTGTTCTAGTCTTTCTTTGCTTTGCTGAAGAAAGCCTCTGTGTAACTTTTCACGCTGTCCTGGAACTGTTTCACGTTCTCTGTGATCTTGGCCGGATTGAATGATTCCTGCACCTTGTCATTGAACTGTCTGACATTTTCCATCAGTATTTTCGCGGTCTCGTTGCCTTGTGGCACAGCATTGGTCACGAAGTCGTTGTACTTCTTGGCCTGCTCTATGATGTCCTCGGCTGAGATTGTTGGAAATTTAAACTCAGTCACTACCTGATCACCATCTTTCTTGGCGCTCATTTCGTATTCGTTTAATTTTACCGAGTAGTTGAACTGAGCGATATCTTTCGCTAGTCCTAATAGGTCGGCCCTGATTTCGTAGCCGTTTCGTGTTGTGTTTGCCATAACATTCTCCTTTTGTTTGTGTTTGTGTGTCTGTTGTTATGCGAAATTATTTATACACTAGAATAGTATATTTGTCAACTATTTGTCTTGGATATATGTTTTACCAGTTAACTTCTCGATGTCTCTGATCATCTCTTCCATGTTGACACGGACAGTTTTACCAGTTTTGGTGTTCCTTGAATAGTATTCCCACTCACCCTGTTCGTTGTGCGGAGATATCTTGGTCACGTTGCCCGCTTCGTCTTTTACGAACACCTCTGCACTCGATGCCTCGTCCTTGGCGTATATGTGTGCATAGTTGGTAATTGTGTCGGGATCACTGTTCACGGCCAGTGCCACGGGGGTGTTCATTTTGATTCGACCACCCGCATTTCCATCAATTATGAAC